>Ga0209208_10000075_pt1 | contig 95777 bp, 98 predicted proteins | sample S1TSphfallax_3_FD_187694 | JGI IMG/M metagenome (GOLD analysis project Ga0209208, IMG submission 187694) | Host-associated microbial communities from peat moss isolated from Minnesota, USA - S1T2_Fd - Sphagnum fallax MG (SPAdes) (version 2) | ecosystem: Host-associated > Plants > Peat moss >... | reverse complement strand
CTTGCTACGACGATATCGTCGACCATTGCTGCGATGCCTGGAACAAGCTTACCGATCAGCCATGGCGCATCATGAGCCTCGGACTGCGCGATTGGGCTCATGGGTTCCAGTCATAGAGACTTGGTATTAGTGGCTTTGTGGTTAAGTCTTTCTCAGGTTGCCGGAGAGACCCTGTCGATCGCGGTGGCGAGTTTCAGGTCGCGGTCGGAAAGGCCGCCAGTGTCGTGGGTGGTCAGCGTGATCACCACGCGGTTGTAGACGTTCTCCCATTCGGGGTGGTGGTCCTGCTGCTCCGCCAGCAGCGCGACGCGGGACATGAAAGCCCAGGCGGCGCTGAAATCGGCGAATTTGAACCGGCGCTGGATGGCGTCGCGATCCGGCAGCCTGGTCCAGGCGGGAAGCAGATCCGCAAGCTGGGCGCGTTGCGCGTCGGTAAGGGGCGCTGGCATGGTGGTTTCCAATCTGATGGGAGGGTTGCGATGCCAGCCTACACCAGGCCGCCGGGAGAGGACGATATTCTGCGCATGGCTGAGACGGCGCTGGCGGCCTTGCCGCCGAAGCTGGCGCGCCATGTGGCGGGCGTGGCCATCCTGGTGGAGGACCTGGCGGACGAGGAGACGCTGGCCAGCCTGGAGATCGACAACCCGTGGGAGCTGACCGGGCTCTACCGCGGCATCCCGATGACGGAGCGCAGCATCTCCGACCCGGTGCGCTTGCCCGACACGATCATGCTGTATCGCGATGCGATCCTGGTGGAATGGATCGAGACCGGCGAGGATCTGGGCCGGTTGGTGAGCAGTGTGCTGGTGCACGAGATCGCGCATCATTTCGGGTTTTCCGACGCCGAGATCGAGAGGATCGAGGCGGATATGCTGGGCCGGTGACGCGAGTCTCCCATAGCGCTCCCTACGGCAGCTTCCAATTTCTGTCCCGAAAGCCCCGGATGATCTCGGTGCTATCCAGCCGGGATTTTGGCCCTTCCCGGCGTAACCGCGCGCATGCCTCGGCAAAGCTCTCCCGCGCCACCGGAAACACGCCTTCCGGAAGCGCGGTATACTCGGCTGTCCCGTCCCGTTGCTCCGTCGGGTCCTTCATACTATCGTCCACGCCACCCACTCCAGGCTCATCCAGGCGCGCGCCTGATGCCCACACGCCGCGAGTAGCCCCGGCGGCTTCACTCTGTCATACAGCGCAGCCGAACTTGCCGCGCCGAGGTCTCTATCATGGTCTTCAAACCCAATTACAATTTTCAGCGCGCCGAACGCGAACGCGCCAAGGAAGCCAAAGCCGAAGCCAAACGCCTGGAAAAGGCCGAAGCCAAACGCCGCGCCGCCGCCGGCGAACCGGAACTGCCCCAAACCCCGGAAGAACCCGGGGAAGAGGGCTGATACCATGGCCCCAAAACGTAAAATCCTGAGCAGCTTCGTCGCCTTCGACGTCACCTACACCGATGGCACACGCAGCTCCAACCGCCGCGTTCCCTACACCGAACTCGGCGGCCTCGACGGCGACGACCCCGCCAAAACCTTCATCGAAGCGCAGGACCGCGACATCGGCGCCGCCTCCGGCCGCCCCCGCGCGCCCATCAAATCCATCAGCCGCACCCCTCAGAGGGCACAACCAAAAGACTAAAAGTTCTTTGCTTCTTTCTTTCAAGAAAGAAGAATTCTTCTTTTTTGAAAAAAAGAAGCAAAAAACTTTTACCTATTAGAACCGGACCAATGAGATACATCTCGACCAGGGGAAAAGCGCAGCCACGAGACTTTGCGGGCGTTTTGCTCGCGGGGCTGGCGGAGGATGGCGGGCTGTTCATGCCCGAAACCTGGCCGCAAGCGGACCTGCACGCGCTGCGCGGGCTGCCCTATGCGGAACTCGCCGCCGCGCTCATCCAACCCTTCGTGGGCGATACGATCGCGGCGCCAACCCTGCGCCGCCTCTGCCACGAAGCTTACGCCACCTTCCGCCACCCCGCCGTGGTGCCGCTGGTGCAGCTCGACACCAACCTCTGGTCGCTCGAACTCTTCCACGGCCCCACGCTCGCGTTCAAGGACGTGGCGATGCAGCTGCTCGGCCGGCTGTTCGACCACATCCTCACCGAGCGGAACCAGCGCATCACCATCGTCGGCGCCACCTCCGGCGATACCGGATCGGCCGCCATCGAAGCCTGCCGCGACCGCGCGCGGGTGGATATCGTGATCCTGCACCCGAAAGGCCGCACCAGCGAGGTGCAGCGCCGGCAGATGACCACCGTGGACGCCCCCAACGTGCGCAACATCGCGATCGATGGGAATTTCGACGATTGCCAGGACCTGGTGAAAGCCATGTTCGCCGACCACGCCTTCCGCGACGAAGTGCACCTCTCCGCCGTGAACTCCATCAACTGGGCCCGGATCGCCGCGCAAATTCCCTATTACGTGGCAGCCGCCTTGGCACTGGGCGCCCCGGCGCGCGAGGTGGCCTTCTCCGTGCCCACCGGCAATTTCGGCAATGTGCTCGCGGCCTGGGCCGCAAGCCGCATGGGCGTGCCGATCGCGGGCCTGACGGTCGCCAGCAACCGCAACGACATCCTCACCCGCTTTCTGGCCGCCAACGACATGTCCGTGCGCGGCGTGGAGCCGAGCCTGTCGCCCAGCATGGATATCGGCGTCAGCTCCAATTTCGAGCGCCTGCTCTTTGAACTGCTCGACCGCGACCCCATCCTGACAGCCAGCACGATGCAGGGTTTTCGCGATACCGGCCGTATGGCCGTCCCTCACAACGCCTGGCAGCGCGCAACACGCCTGTTCCACGGCTTCCGGCTGGACGATGCCGGCACCATCGCCGAAATCCGGCGCATCCACGCCGAAACCGGCTATCTGGCCGACCCCCACACCGCCATCGGCATCGCCGCCGCCAGGGCAAGCCCCGCCACCACGCCCACCATCGCCGCCGCCACCGCCCACCCGGCCAAGTTCCCCGATGCGATGGAACTGGCCACCGGCGCCCGCCCACCCCTGCCGCCGCATCTTGCCGACCTTTACGAAAGGGCGGAACATTTTAGCGAAAGCCCCAACAACCTGGCCCAGGTCCAGGCAGAGGTGCGCGCCTTCGCCGCCCGCAACACCTAACGAGGATCATCCAACCCATGACCGCCCCAGCTGAAGACGACATCCGCGTCACCATCCTGCCTTCCGGCCTCACCGTGGTGACGGAGCATATGGACCGCGTGGAGACCGTCTCGCTCGGCGCGTATGTCGCCAGCGGCACGCGCAATGAGGAGGCGGAGCAGAACGGCGTGAGCCATTTCCTGGAGCACATGGCCTTTAAGGGCACGGAGCGGCGCAATGCGGCCGAGATCGCCGAGGCGATCGAGAATGTCGGCGGCCATATCAACGCCTACACCGCGCGCGAGCAGACCGCGTATTACGTGAAGCTGCTGAAGGAGGATCTGGAGCTGGGCGCCGACATCATCGGCGACATCCTCACCCACTCCACCTTCGCGCGCGACGAGGTGGAACGCGAGCGCGGGGTGATCCTGCAAGAGATCGGCCAGGCGAACGACACGCCGGACGACATCATTTTCGACCATTTCCAGGAAGCCGCCTTCCCTGCCCAGCCGATGGGCAGGCCGGTACTGGGCACGGAAGCCATTATCCGCGGCATGAAGGCGAGCCAAATCAAGGGCTACATGCGGAAGAACTATGCGGCCGGCAACGTGGTGGTGGCCGCGACAGGCGCGCTGGAGCATGACCGGGTGGTGGATCTGGTGCAGCGGCATTTTGCCGATCTGCCGACGGAGATGCCGAAAGCAGCACTTCCGGGCCTGTATGCCGGCGGCGAGTTCCGCGAGGAGCGCGATCTGGACCAGGTGCACATCGTGCTGGGCTTCCCCTCGGTGGGGTATTCCGATCCGGACTATTATCCCGTGCTGCTGCTTTCCACCCTGCTGGGGGGTGGCATGTCCTCCCGCCTGTTCCAGGAAATCCGCGAGAAGCGGGGGCTGGTGTATTCGATCTACTCCTTCGCGGCGCCGTATGTGGATTCCGGATTGTTCGGCATCTATGCCGGCACCGGCGAATCGGAGGCGGCCGAGCTGGTGCCCGTGGCGCTGGAGGAGCTGCACCGGGTGCAGATCGACGCCAACGAGATCGAGCTTCGCCGCGCGCGCGCCCAGGTGAAGGCGAGCCTGCTGATGTCCATGGAGAGCACCGGCAGCCGCTGCGAGCAGCTCTCCCGCCAGATCCAGATCTTTGGGCGGGTGATCCCCACGGCCGAAACCGTGTCGCACCTGGATGCCGTCACCGTGGAGGATATCCGCCGGGCGGCCGCGCGCATTTTCCGCGGCGTGCCCACGCTCGCCGCCATGGGGCCGGCCAGCGCCGTGCCCGGGCTTTCCCACATTACGGACCGGCTGGCGGCATGAGCCTGGATGTACTGGCCGGCCTGCTCGACGCGGCGAAGAAGGCCGGCGCCGAGCGGGCGGATGCGATCCTGGTTGCCCGCACCTCGCTGAGCGTGGAGCGGCGGCTGGGATCGACGGAGACGCTGGAGCGGTCGGAGAGCCGCGATCTGGGCCTGCGGGTGTTCTGCGGCGCCAAGAGCGCGATCGTTTCCGCCGGCACCGCCGATCCGGCGCGGTTCGCCGCCTTGGCCGAGCGCGCCGTGGCGATGGCGCGCGTGGTGCCGGATGATCCGTACGCCGATTTGTGCGCGGAGGCGGCGCCGCCCGAGGATGCCGCAGCACTCGATCTGGTGGATCCGGCCGAGCCCGAGGTGGGCGATCTGATCGCGCGCGCCGAGGCGGCGGAGGCGGCGGCCCTTGCGGTGACGGGTGTGACCAATTCCGAGGGTGGCAGCGCCGGATTTGGCCGCACGGAGCTGTGGCTGGCGACCTCGGCCGGGTTTGCCGGGGCATTTGCCCGGAGCAGTCATTCGGTTTCCGCCAGCGTGATCGCCGGCACGGGCACATCCATGCAGCGCGATTATGATTATCACGGCACGGTGCATCTGGCGGACCTGGATCCGCCCGAGAAGATCGGCCATGGGGCGGGGGAGCGCGCGGTTTCGCGCCTGAACCCGATCCGGCCAAAAACCGGGCGCATGCCGGTGGTGTATGATCCGCGGGTGAGCAACAGCCTGGTGGGGCATCTCTCCGGCGCGATCAACGGCAGTTCGGTGGCGCGGGGCACCAGTTTCTTGAAGGACCGGATGGGCCAGAAACTGTTCGCCGCGGGGATTTTCATCCGCGACGACCCCCGCCGCGTGCGTGGCGCGCGATCCTGGACGTTCGATGCCGAGGGTGTGCCGACGCGTGCACGTGCGTTCATCGAGGATGGTGTTCTGACAAGCTGGGTGCTGGATAGCCGCAGTGCCCGCCAGCTTGGCCTGCGCACCACCGGCCACGCCAGCCGCGGCACCGCCGGCCCGCCTGGGCCTTCTGCCACGAACCTGTACATGGCGGCCGGTTCTGTTACGCCGGCGGATCTGATGGCCGACATTGCCGAGGGCATCTACGTCACCGAATTGATCGGTTCCGGCATCAACGGCATGACCGGCGACTACAGCCGCGGCGCTGCCGGCTTCATGATCCGCGGCGGCGCGCTGGCCGAGCCGGTGGCCGAGATCACCATCGCCGGCAACCTGGTGGATATGTTCGCGGCACTTGTGCCGGCCAACGACCTCGTTTTCCGGCGCGGCACGGATGCGCCGACGATCCGCGTGGATGGGATGACGGTGGCGGGGGGGTAATCCCAGGCACGTTCCAGTCTCTGCCCGCCCTGGCTACAGAGTGGAGCACTCCCGACTGGCACGCAGCCGGTCCAGGGCTCGCCGCGCATCGGCCGCTAAACGAGGCAGAGTCCCGGCGAAGCTCACGCCATCCAAATACTGCTCAAGCCGTTCCGCAGTCTCGATGATGTCGGCCAGCACATCAGCCACGTCGCGCTTGGAAGGCAGGGTCGCGATCACCTGGTCCGCCAAGCGGCTTGCCGTCTTGATACCCATATCAGGCGCCCAAGCGATGTGGCCCCGCCCGCATCTCGTCCGCTTCGGAAAACGACTCCAGAACCTGCCTTGTGTCGTCGGGCAACTGTCTCGTCGCGCGATCCAGCTTCGTTCGCCACGACGGGCCACGTGCCCGTATTTCCTCCCATGCCTCCCGCAACTCGTCCGGGCGATCCGCCGCGAGCACCCGCACGAGCGCGTCCGCCTGTTGGAGGTCCTTGCGGGACTTGGCTTGGCTGGCCGGCGTATCGATCCGCAGCTGCGACACGATGAGCTTGTGCAGGGCGTAACGCTCGGGGGCGGGAACGTTCACCGGTATGCCCTGGTGATACAAGGCAACTGCGTTGATTTCCCGGTACAGCAGGAAATCAAGGAAGCGCAGGACCTGAGCATTCGCCCGCAACGCCTTCAGCGCTGTCAGTGAACCACGTGATTTGCCGCGCAAAGGGCAGAGTATATCGACGGAAAACAGGTCCTGTGCGCCCGCGCGAAGCGCATATCGCATGGATTGCCGACCGTCCGTCGGTGAGGCAACCGCTTGAAATCGATCGTCCACTCGTCTGAGGACGGTCAGAAGATCGGCGTCGATTTCATCGTCGACGGCCAAAGCGACCGAGTGGAACTGCGCTATGTCCAAATCCGCGGTGCGCGCGACCGAAGCGGGGAAGCGCACGCCCAGCAAAGGCGCGTAGCACTGGAACGCGACCGATCCGACGACCACCGCCCTCAGCCGGAACGCACCGGCGGAGGACAGCGCTTCCAGAATGGCGCCGCTCAAGCGGTCCGGGACGGGCAGCCGCGCGTCTCGCAGGATGCGAACGCTCGACGCCCGGTCCTTTCTGATTGCCGAGATATCTTTGGCGGTCGTCAGTCGATGTAGCAGTTCGTCGGTCTCTGGCCCCAAATATTTGGTCGTTCGATGGCCGTGTGCATCTGGGCTGGACTTCCAATACCAGTATCGGCGGTCTTTGACGGTCCGATGGTAGGGGCTTCCACCCCCTGCCATCAGTTCAGCAAGGTCGCTGCCCCATGCGCGATCGAGGAGGTCAGCATAGAGCGTCTGCAGCGGTATCGACAGGCGATCGATTTTCCCGGTAGCCATCGATGCCGATCTCCGTTGTAGACAGAATAATATTTATGTCTACAACGGTCAAGGTGGCCCGCCCTGGTCTGCGCGCGAGGTGGCGATCACCTGCGCACCCAGGCCGCCTGCACGTCTCCATGCTCATGTGAGGCACCTCCGCGCTGGCTCCGCTTCCTTGCCTGGGGCGATCGTCAGGTCGTAGGGTCGTGCCAGTTTTGTCCCGGTAAAAGAATGGCCTACCCGCAATGACAGGATCGATAGGACGCCGCACCGTGCTGGCCGCGGGTGCGGCGGGGGTTTTGACGCTGGCGGGGGCGCCCGCGGCGTTCGCCGAGGCGGGGCCGGTGGTTGAGACGCATGCGGGCCGGGTGCGGGGCGTGCGGCGGGGCGGCATCAGCGTGTTCAAGGGCATTCCGTACGGGGCGGATACGGGTGGGCAAGCGCGGTTCCGCGCGCCTAGCCCGGCACAGTCCTGGGCGGGCATCCGGGATGCGGTGCATTACGGGCCTCGCTGCCCACAGCTTGGCGGGGGCGCGTGGAGCGCCGATCTGGGCGTTTTCTGGCCCATGGATCCCCGCGCGGAGATCGAAACGCGCGGGGAAAATTGCCTGGTTTTGAATGTCTGGACACCGGCCACCGACGCGGCCAAGCGGCCGGTGATGGTGTGGTTCCATGGGGGTGGTTTCACCTTCGGATCGGCCGCACCCTATGACGGTGAACATCTGGCGCGGTTTGGCGACGTGGTGGTGGTTGGCATCAACCATCGCCTCAATCTGTTCGGCCATCTGTATCTGGCGGATATTGCCGGCGCGGACTTCGCCGATTCCGGCAATGCGGGCGTGCTGGATCTGGTGGCCTCGCTGGCCTGGGTGCGCGACAACATTGCCGGCTTTGGCGGCGATCCGGGCAATGTGACGATCTTTGGGCAGTCCGGTGGTGGCGCGAAGGTGTGCACGGTGATGGCCATGCCGGCGGCGCGCGGGTTGTTCCATAAGGCCATCGTGCAGAGCGGCGCTTATCCGGATGCGAGGTCGCCGGAGGCCGCCAGCCGGTATGCCGAAGCGGTTCTGGCGGAACTGGGCGTGGCGCCCGCCCATGCCGCCGCGCTGCGCGGGTTGCCTGCTTCCACGTTATTGGCCGCGATGGCGGCCGTGCATGCCAAGGGGGGCGGCGCCATGGCCCTCGGCCCGGTGCATGACGGACGGTCATTGCCGCACAACCCTTGGGATCCCGCAGCACCCGCCGTTTCCGCTGATGTGCCTTTGCTGATTGGTACCACGCGCACGGAAACGACGGTGCTTGCCTTGATGCTGGGCGCGGGGCCGGAGATTTTCAGCCTTACCGAGGCCGAGGCGCAGGGGCGGCTGGCTGCGCTGTTTCATCTGAGCGCGCCGGAGGCGGCCCGGGTGATGTCCATCTATCGGCGGGAAAAGCCCTCGCGCAGCCCGAGCGACATTTTCTTTCTGGCGACGACGGAGCCTTTGCGCTTGACCGCGATTACGGTGGCGGAGCGCAAGGTGGCCCAGGGTGCGGCGCCGGCGTATATGTATCTGTTTGCGTGGGAGACGCCGATTCTGGGCGGCAAGTTACGGTCGGGGCATTGCCTGGATGTGCCGTTTGTATTTCATGACGTGGACAGCAAGACCAATGGGGATAGCGGATCGAGCCCGTTGCGGTATGCGTTGCAGGATCAGATGAGCGGTGCGTGGGTGGCGTTCGCGCGCACGGGCAACCCCAACCACGCCGGGCTGCCGGCCTGGCCAGCGTATCGCCCCGAGACGCGGGCCACGATGATCTTCAACACACCATGCGTCGTTGAAAACGACCCTGGCCGGACCGAGCGGTTGGCATTATCAACCCTACCGCGCCCCATCTAACGACACGGACAGGGATCGAACAGGTAAAAGTCTTTTTGCTTCTTTTTCTTCAGAAAAAGAAGACTTCTTTCTTGAAAGAAAGAAGCAAAGAACTTTTACCTGTTGGGTATCGACTAACGGGAGAAGAAGCTTTTCAGGACGGCGCCGGCGACGCCGAGTTCGGCGGCGGTTTCCACGGTCTGCGAGCTGGCATCGCGGGAGAGGTAGGGGCCCAGGGCGTGGGCGAGGTTGGGCAGCGTGAGCGTTTGCAGCCAGATGCGGCCGGGGCCGGTGAGTTCCGCGAGGAACAGGCCATCACCGCCGAAGAAGATGTTGCTGATTCCGCGTATCGTGGTGATGCCGAAGCCCACCCGTTCCTCGAACATGCCGACATGGCCGGGATGGACGCGGATTGTTTCGCCGGGGGCCAGGGTGCGTTCGATCACCTCGCCGCCGAGTTCCACCCAGGCGGTGCAGACGCCGGTGAGGCGCTGGAGCAGAAAGCCGTTGCCGCCGAACAGGCCGGCGCCGAGCGATTGCTGAAAGCCGGTGCCCAACTGCACACCTTCGGTTGCGCACACGAAGCCATGCTTGTGGATCATGTAGCTCTGCCCGGGCTGCACCTGCACCGGCACGATATGGCCGGGGATTTTGGCGGCGAAGGCCACCGTGCCCGGCGCATAGGGTGTGGTGTATTCCGTCATGAACAGGCCGCCGCCGGAGAGGGCGCGGCCGATGGCGCCGAAGAAGCCGCTATTGCCTGCGGTGTTGGTTGTGGTTCGCAGTTCGATCCCGCCGGTCATCCAACTGAGCTGACCGGTTTCGGCCACCAGCGCCTCGCCGCGTTCCAGCGCCACCTCCAGGACGGGAAGCACGTTGCCGATGATGTGCGAGCGCATGGGCACCTCCGGTTGAGCGAAGAAGCGGACAGCCTAGCGCCGCCCGGGGTGCTGCGCCACGGCGAATGCGCGTTGGTATCACGTGAGCGTAACAGCAGGGGCGGGGCCAGCCGCAGCGATGGCGGTGTCGGGGAACACCGCCATGCCGGGGGGCACATACGGCGTGATGGCAGTTCGCGCCGTGTTATTCTACTAACTTGGTAGGAATAGGCGTGCAAGCCTTTTTTGGGCGTTTTGCGTGCGTTTCTACACGCGCATCGGCATCAAAACATACAGAGCCGACTCATCGGCCGCATCGCGCACGATCGTGGGGGCCGAGCCATCGGCGAAGCGGAACTCCACCTGGTCGGTGATCTGGTCGGTGATGTCGTTCAGATAGCGGGCCTGAAAGCCGATCTCCAGCGGGCCGGCGGCATATTGCACCCGGTCGCCATCCAGCTCCTCCACCGCCGTGCCCTGGTCGGGGCTGGCGGCCGAGAGGGTGAGCAGATCCTTCTGTAGCGCCAGTTTTACGGGGCGCGAGCGCTCGCTGCTGATGGCGGCGACGCGGGCGACGGCATCGGAGAAATCCTTCTTGCCGACGCGAAGCACCTTCTCGTTGTCGCGGGGGATCACGCGGTCGTATTCAGGGAAGGTGCCGTCGATCAGCTTGCTGGTGAGGGTGATCGGGCCGACCGTGAACTGGATTCGCGTATCGGAAAGCCCGATTTCCACGCTGCCGCTGGCTTCGTCCAGCAGCTTGCGCAGCTCGGCCACCGTCTTGCGCGGAATGATCACGCCGGGGATGGTCTCCGCCCCTTCGGGCAGATCCTCCTCCACCCGGGCCAGCCGGTGCCCGTCGGTTGCGACCGCGCGCAGTTTGCGCACGCCGTCGCTGACGACCTGGTGCAGGTAGATGCCGTTGAGGTAGTAGCGGGTTTCCTCGGTGCTGATGGCGAAGCGCGTGCGGTCGATCAGGCCGCGCAGCGTCAGCGCGGGCAGATGGAAATGATGCGGCAATTGGCCGGTGGTCATGGAGGGGAAATCCTCCACCGGCAGCACCAGCAGGGAGGTGGCGAAGCGCCCGGCGCGCAGGGCCAACTGGGCGTCGCCGCCGGGGTGGTCCAGCTCCACCTCGGCGCCGTCCGGCAGTTTGCGGACGATTTCGTAGATGGTGGCCGCCGGCGCCGTGGTGGCGCCGTTGCGGGCGGTGGTGGCCGCCACATCCTCCACCACGGCGATTTCCATGTCGGTGGCCGTGAAGGAGAGGCGGCCGTCGCGCACGGCAATCAGCACATTGGCCAGGATTGGGATCGTGTTGCGCTTTTCGGCGACGCTCTGGATATGGGCCAGCGCCTTCAGCAGCGTCGCGCGATCGGCCTTGAGCTTCATCGTCTCGGTTCCCGCGGGCCAGCCGACTCCAGCCCGTATCTATCTAGCCAATCTAACGCGCCCCACGAATCGCGCAAATCGCGCACCCAAACAGACAAAAGTTTTTTGCTTCTTTTTTTCAAAAAAGAAGGGCTTTCTTGACTTAAGGAAGAAAGATTCTTCTTTTTTGAAAAAAAGAAGCAAAAAACTTTTAGTCTTTCTCGAATGCGGCGGCGATCGTCAGGGTGATCTCATTGCCGATCAGCGGCACGTATTTGGTCACGCCGTAGTCGCTGCGGTTCAGCGTGCCGGTGAGCTGGAAGCCGATCGTCTCCTTCTGGTCCAGCATGTTGATGCCGGCGCCGTTGAACGTCGCGTGCAGCACCAGGGGATGGGTTACGCCGTGCAGGGTGAGCAGCCCGGCGACGTTGGCGGTATCCGGTCCCGTTCGGGTAACCGCGGTTGTGTGGAACACCATCGTGGGATAATGCGCCGCGTCGAGCCAGTCCGCGGCTTTCAGCTCCTCGGTCAGCTTGGCGCTGGTTGTGGCAACGCTGGCCACCGGCACGCTGATCGTCGCCGACATCAGCTTCGCGTTCGCCGGCGAGAAATCCAGGCTGCCCGATGCGCCCGAGAACGTGCCGAAAAAGCGCGTGAAGCCCATGTGCAGCACGCTGAAGACCACCTGGGTGTGGGCGGGTTCGACGGCGTAATGCCCGGCCGGGGCCGCGCTGGCGTGCGGGTTCGGCGGCGTCCAGGCGGCCTGGACTATCTGGGCACAGGCCGGCAGCACAAGGCACGCAGCCGTCAGTGACGGCAAGACATGAAGTCGCATCGCTTACTCCCTCGCAATCCCGCTTGCTTTACCATGCCTGGCCTCGCGCCTAAACTCACGCCCATGGACGTGCATACCGACATACCGGCGCGGGATATCGAAACGATCGGCCGCGCCGCGCGGCAGGCTGCCCGCGCACTCGCCCGCACGCCGGGGGTGGTGCGTGACGCCGCCTTGCGGGCGGCGGCCGGCGCCATCCGCCGCCACGCGCCCGCCATTGCCGCCGCCAACCAGGCTGATCTGGCCGCCTCCACCGCCTCTGCCGCGTTCCGGGACCGGTTGACGCTGACGCCGGCGCGGATCGAGGCGATGGCCCAGGGGCTGGACGATATCGCGGCGTTGCCGGACCCGTTGGCGCGCACGCTGGCGGACTGGACGCGCCCCAACGGTTTACGCATCCGCCGTGTGCCAGCGCCGATTGGCGTGGTGGGCATGATCTATGAGAGCCGGCCGAACGTGGGCGCCGATGCGGCCGGCATCTGCCTGAAATCGGGCAATGCCATCCTGCTGCGGGGCGGATCGGAAAGTTTTGCCAGTGCCGGCGCCATTCATCGCGCCATGACCGAGGGGCTGACGGATGCGGGGCTGCCGGCGGCCGCCGTGCAGATCGCGCCGAGCACGGACCGCGCCTTCGTGGCGGAGATGCTGGCGGCGGCAGGGCTGATCGATCTGATCATTCCGCGGGGGGGCAAATCGCTCGTCACCCGCGTGCAGCGCGAGGCGCGGGTGCCGGTGCTCGCGCATGCGGAGGGGCTTTGCCACACCTACATCCATGCCGCAGCGAACCCCGAGATGGCGCGGCGTATCCTGGCCAATGCCAAGATGCGGCGCACGGGCATCTGCGGCGCCACGGAAACGCTGCTGATCGATGCGGCCATCGCCCCGGCGCTGCTGCCCGTGCTTGTGGCGGATTTGGCCGCGCTGGGCTGCGACTTCCGCGCGGATCAGGCGGCCCGCGCCATCGTGCCGGCGCTGCCGGCGGCGGCACCGGAGGATTTCGATACCGAGTGGCTGGACAGTATCCTTTCGGTGGCCGTTGTGGCCGGCATTGACGAGGCGCTGGCGCATATCGAGCGGCATGGCAGCGCCCATACGGACGCGATCGTGACGGAAGATGAGGCGGTGGCGGCCGCGTTTCTGGCGGCCACCGATAGCGCGGTGGCGATGTGGAACGCCTCGACCCAATTCTGCGACGGCGGCGAATTCGGGTTCGGCGCCGAGATCGGCATCGCCACCGGCCGCATCCACGCCCGCGGTCCCGTCGGCCCCGAACAACTCACCTGCTTCCGCTACCAGGTGTTGGGCACAGGCCAAACCCGCCCATAAGCGTTGCAGAGGAGCCTGCATCGAAGGGCACCGGTTTATCTATCTGTTTCAAGAAAGATAGAGGCAAAAATTCCTTCTTTTTTGAAAAGAAGAAGCAAAAACGTTTGTCTGTGTGGAGCTGTCCGGGGGCGGCTTGGGTTGCTCACACCTCTTCAAGCTTTCCGCGTCACATTCACCTTGGCTGCGCGCCAAGGAACCCAAACATGCCCACACCGCCGCCGATCGATGAGGTGCATGTGCGCCGCGCCGACACCAACGAGCGATTCGTGGCCTTTGCGTTTGCCGGCGCGGAGTTGCTGGCGGAGATCGACCTTAACGGCACCCTTACCTATGCCGCCGGCGCGTTCCGGTCTCGCTTTGGGCAGCCGCCGGATGCTTTTGTTGGCCGCACGGTCAGGAGCCTGGTCGCGGCCGTGGACCACGAGGCCCTGGACGCCGCGCTGCTGCTGCTGACGGAGCGCGGACGGCTGGCGCCGATGATGGTGCGCATGAACGACGCCGAGCGCACCCGGCTGGCCTTGGCGGGGATCGCGGTGCCGTCGCAAGGCAGGCCGGTCCGGCTGTGCCTCTCCTTCGCGCGGCCGCCGGCGCCGGTAAGCGGCGGCTTCGGCGCTTCAAGCGCGGCCGGCTTTGCCCGCGCCACCGAGGCCAGGCTGCGTGCCGGCACGGCGACGGATATCAGTCTGCTCGAAATCGCGGGTGCGGGGGCGGTGACGCTGCTGGAAAGTGAGGCGATCGGGCAGGCGATCGACAGGCTGGTGCCGGACGCGGTGACCAGCGAGCTTGCCCCCGGCCGATACGGTCTGATGGGGGCTGCCGAGGCCGGCCAGGAGCTGGACACCATGCAAGGCGCGCTGGCGGCCACGCTGAAGGCGCAGGGGATCGATGTGGCGGTGACGGCGCGGCCGCTCTCACTGGCGGCGGAGGGCCTGACCCCGACGCAGGCGGCGCGCGCGCTGCGCCATGCTCTGCTGGTGTTTGCCCGCGGCGGGGCGCGCGGCCTGGAGGAGGCGGGGATCAGGGGCAATCTGGCCGACTATATGCACCAGGCCGCGCGCAAGACGGAGGCGCTGCGCCGGGTGATTCGCGGCGGACAATTCGAGCTTGTCTTCCAGCCTATCGTCATGCTGTCAAACCGCGTGCCGCACCATTGGGAGGCGTTGATCCGCCCGGGCCCCGTGCCCGGCCAGGCGCTTGGCACACCGCAGGAATTCGTGATGATGGCAGAGGCGCTTGGGCTTGCGGGTGAGCTTGATCTGGCCGTCGCGCGTGTGGCGTGCGCCCAGGCGGCGCGGGCCGGGGTACCGGTCGCTTTCAATCTCTCCGGCCAGTCCGTGCAGGACGCCCTCTTCCGTGAGCGCCTTGTGGAGCTGCTGTCCGAGAGCCTGGCTTGCAAGGCCGGCCTGATTATCGTGGAAATGACCGAATCGGTGGAGATCGAGAATATCGAGGAGGCGGCGCTGACGGCGGATGCGCTGCGGGCCTTGGGTGTTCCGTTCTGCCTGGATGATTTCGGTGCCGGCAGCACGGATATGCGCCTGCTGCGCGCCCTGGGCGCCAACATCGTGAAGCTCGATGGGTCCTATGTGCCGGGCATCGGGGCGGCGGGTCGTGAGCGGGCCTTTGTGGCCGGCATGGTGGAGATCGCGCGCGCGGTGGGGGCCGAAATCGTGGCGGAACGGGTGGAGACTGAGAGCGAGGCGACGGCATTGGGGCAGCTTGGCGTGCAGTACGGCCAGGGCTGGCTGTTTGGCAGGCCTGGCCCGTTACCGCGGGATGCTGGTCGGCTGCGCTCGCCCCAGAGGGGGGCGGTTTTGGCGAGGTAGAAAGGGTTTTGGGACAGCGCGGCCGAACCTTCTAAATCAGGCCGGCCACAGCACCGCTCAGGCAGGTGGCGATGGTGCCGGACAGGATCGAGCGCATCCCGAGGGCGGCGATTTCGGCGCGGCGCTGAGGCACCATGGCGCCCATGCCGCCGACCATGATTCCGAGGCTGCCGAAATTGGCGAAGCCGCAAAGAGCGAACACCATGATTTTGCGAGAGCCTGGCGACAATGACTCCGGCGGGAGGCCGGCGAGGTTGAGGTAGGCCACGAGTTCGTTGATCACGGTTTTGGTGCCCATCAGCGTGGCCGCGGTGGCGGTTTGGGCCCAGGGGATACCGATCAGCCACATCACCGGGCGGAAGAAGATGGCGAAAATGCCTTGCAGCGTCAGGGGGGCGCCGGCGTGGGGCAGGAGGGCCAGGCCCATGTTGAGCAGGGTGACGAGGGCGATCGTGACCAGCAGCGTGGTGGCGATACCGACCAGCGGCGCCACGCCTTCGGCGGTGCCGCGGGTGATGGCGTCCAGCGCGCTGGCCGGGCGGTCGTGGTTCACCGCGACCGCGTCGTCGTGCCCCGGCGCGAAGGGCACCATCAGGGCGGCGATGGCGAGGGCCGCGGGGGTGCTGATGACCGAGGCGACGAGGATGGCGGCGAGCGCGTCCGGTATCACGGGGTTGAGGATGCCGGCATAGATGGCCATGACGGTGCCGGCGACGCCGGCCATGCCGCAGCTCATGAGCGCGAAGAGTTCGCCGCGGGACATGGTGGCGAGGTAGGGGCGGATCAGCAGCGGCGCCTCGATCATGCCGAGGAAGATATGGGTGGCCGCCCCCAGGGCCAGGGCGCCGCCCAGGCCAAGGCTGCGCCGCAGCAGCCAGGCGAAGGCGCCGGTGATGCGCTGGAGCAGGCCCAGGTAGAGCAGCAACGAGCTCAGCGCGCTGATCACCAGCACCAGCGGCAGGATCTTGAAGGCAAGCACGAGGCTGGCGCCGGGATGGGTTTCGACGAAAGGCAGGGTGCCGCCGCCGAGATAGCCGAACACGAAGGCGGTGCCGGCGTCGGTGGCTTCTTGCAGCGCATCCACCAGGTGGCTGAGCAGCAGCACGGCGTGCCGCGCGGCGCTCAGATGCAGCAGGATGAGGGCGAGCGCGATCTGCAAGCCGAAGCCGCCGGCGACGGTGCGCCAGGGGATGGCGCGGCGGTTCTCGCTGATGGCCCAACTGAAGGCGACGAGGAGGAGGATTCCGAGGAGTGCCTGCATGAAGACCCGTGGCGATGCGGAGGCGCGATCACGCTCCGTGAAGGTGCAGCGGGCCTTAAAACACCTCGCGCCGCAAGCGCGGTTGGCGATTGGGTTTTGATGTATTATAATATGTTTTCGATAACTTCGCGGATCGTTTTCAGAGGGGAGCTCAGCGATGATCGCGCATGACGATGTCGGACCTTGGCCCAGCCTGCGGTTCGTGGCCGGGGCGGCCACGCCGGATGTGGCGGCGGGCGGCTATAGCCGGATCTATGCGTTCGGTGACAGTCTTTCGGATGCGGGCAACGATTATATTGCCAGCCTGAGCATATTGCCGACGGGGTTCATCTATTCGGATGGACGGTTCAGCAACGGGGCGGTGTGGGTGCAGGATCTGGCGAAGGATCTCGGCCTGCCGGCGGTGACGCCGAGCCTGGCCGGGGGCACCGACTTTGCGTATGGCGGGGCGGAGACGGGGTCGGAACCGCTGCATTCGCTCTCGCCGATCGATCTGACCTCGCAACTGGCGCAGTTCCTGGTGAAGGATCCGCATCCGAGTGCGAAAGCACTCTATACCCTCTCGATCGGCGCCAATGATGTGATCGATGCGATCGGGGATTATGCCAAGAGCGCGGCCACGGCGACGGCGGACGTGGTGGCGGCGGTGAAGAACGAGGTGCAGTTCATCGGTGGCCTGGCGGCGGATGGGGCGCGCGATTTTGTGGTTTTGAACGTGCCGGATCTGGGCAAGACGCCGGAGGAAAAGGGCGACGCGGCAGTGGCGACGAAGCTTTCCGCCCTGTACGATCAGGATCTTTCGGCGGCGCTGCAAGCCTTGTCGGTGGCGGACCATCTGAGCGTGCATCTGCTGAATGCTTTTGGGCTGATCGATGCGGCGGTGGCCGATCCCGCGGCCTATGGGCTGAAGAATGTCACGACGCCGGTCTGGACGGGGAATTACGAAAACCCGTTCAGCGGTGTGCTGCATGCGACGGGTGCCGCGCAGAATTCGTACCTGTTCTTCGACAGTTTGCATCCCACTGAGACGGGGCATGCGGCGATCGCCAATCTGGCGGTGGCGGCGCTGACGTGAGGGATGTGTTGCGTATCCAGCACGGCGTTTGGGCGATGCCGGGGCGTGATTGCTGACAGGGGTGTCGATCCCGGCTTGCAAGGAAAGACAACCACGAAGGCACGAAGACACGAAGGATTCACCAAGACGAAGACTTGCTCTGTTTCTTCGTGGATCCTTCGAGACTTCGTGTCTTCGTGGTTATTTCTTTCGGTGCCGTCGACTCACGGTGCGTAGCTTTACGGCGCGCGTTACACGATCAGCGCGCGTTCGAGTTTCTTGAGGCCTTCTTCGAGAATGTCGTCCTCCACGGTGAGGGGCACGAGGACGCGGATGACGTTGCCGAAGACGCCGCAGGAGAGAAGGACGAGGCCTTGTTCGACGGCGCGGGCGGTGACGCGCCTGGTTGCTTCCGCGTCCGGTTCGGTGCCGCCGCGGCCGGCGAAGATTTCGAAGCCGATCATGGCGCCAAGGCCGCGTATGGCGCCGATGGGCAGCGTGTCGTTGCGGTGGGCCAGCGCGTTCAGGCGGTCCTTGATCCGGTCGCCGATGATCACGGCGCGGCTGAGCAGATTTTCCTCGGTGATCACATCAAGCACGGCCAGCGCCGCGGCGCATGCGATCGGGTTGCCGGCATAGGTGCCGCCAAGGCCGCCGGGTTCGGCCGCCTGCATGACCGCCTCGCGGCCGATGACGCCGGAGAGGGGGAAGCCGCCGGCGAGGGATTTGGCGACGGTGACGAGATCGGGCTCCACGCCGCTATGCTCGATGCCGAACATCTTGCCGGTGCGGGCGAAGCCGGATTGTACCTCGTCGGCGATCAGCAGGATGCCGTGGCGGTCGCAGATACGGCGCAGGGCGATGAGAAGCTCCTGCGGGGCTTCGTAGAAACCGCCCTCGCCCTGCACAGGCTCGATGATGATGGCCGCGACGCGCGAGGGCTCGATATCGGCGCGGAAGAGGAATTCCAGCGCCTTGAGGGATTCGGCGACCGTGGTGCCGTGATGTTCGATGGGAAACGGAAGGTGGTAGATCTCGGCGGGGAAGGGGCCGAAGCCGCGCTTGTAGGGCAGGGTTTTGCCGGTGAGCGCGCTGGTCATGATGGTGCGGCCGTGGAAGCCGCCGGCGAAAGCGATCACGCCGCTGCGGCCGGTGGCGGCGCGGGCGATCTTGATGCTGTTTTCCACCGCCTCGGCGCCGGTGGTGAAGAAGATGGTGCGGGCCGGGCCATCGAAGGGGGCAAGGGCGTTCAGCCGCTCTGCGAGTTCAATGTAGGGCTCATAGGCCAGCACCTGCACGCAGGTATGGGTGAAGCGGTTCATCTGCTCGGTGGCGGCGGCGATCACCTTCGGATGGCAATGGCCGGTGTTGAGCACGGCGATTCCGCCCGCGAAATCGATGTAGCGGTTGCCCTCCACATCCCAGATTTCCGCATTGCGCGCGTGATGGGCATAGACGGAGGTGGCGTGCGTGAGCGCGCGGGGAATGGCCGCGTTGCGGCGTGCCAGCAGATCGATATTGCCCATGGGGCGCTCCCGGATTTCGTGCGGGTAATGAAGCAAGCCGCCAGAACCGAAGCAAGGCCGTGCTGGTCGGGTGCCACAGGCAAAAGTTCTTTGCTTCTTTCTTTCAAGAAAGAAGACTCTTTCTCTTTGCCTACACGGGCGGCGGGTTTCTTTCTGCGAAGAAGTTCTGGTGCCAGTAGGGGTAGGGCACCGGCACGGTGCTGGCGGCGTCCAGGGCGGCGACTTGCTCCGGGGTCAGTGACCAGTCGGCGGCGGCGAGGTTCTGGCGGAGCTGGGCTTCGTCGCGGGCGCCGATGATGACGGTGCTGACGCTGGGGCGGCGGAGCAGCCAGTTGAGCGCGATCTGCGGGACCGTCTTGCCGGTTTCCTCGGCGATCTTGTCCAGCGCGTCGACCACGCGGAACACCAGCTCGTCGGGGACTTGAGGGCCCATCCCGGCGGTTTTGTGCAGGCGGCTTTGCTCGGGCAGCTTCGCGCCACGGCGGATCTTGCCGGTGAGCCGGCCCCAGCCGAGCGGGCTCCAGACGACGGCGCCCAGGCCCTGGTCGATCGCCAGCGGCATCAGCTCCCATTCATAGTCCCGGCCGATGAGCGAATAATAGGTCTGGTTGGCGACGTAGCGCGGCCAGCCATGCCGGTCGGCCGCCGCGAGCGACTTCATCAGATGCCAGCCGGAGAAGTTGGAGACACCGACATAGGCGATCTTGCCGGCGCGGATGAGCATATCCAGCGTGGAGAGCACTTCCTCGACGGGCGTTTTCGCGTCGAACCCGTGCAACTGGAACAGATCGATCTGTTCGGTGCCGAGGCGCTTGAGCGAGGCCTCGATGCTGCGCACCAGATGGTGGCGGGAGGAGCCGACATCGTTCTCGCCGTCGCCGAAGCGGAATGTGGCCTTGGTGGAGATGATCACCTGGTCGCGGCGGCCGCGAATGGCCTGGCCCAGAATCTCCTCGGCGCTGCCGTGGGAGTAGATGTCGGCGCTGTCGAACATCGTGACGCCGGCATCGAGGCAGATATCAACCAGGCGGCGGGCTTGCGTCGCGTCGGTCGCGCCCCAGGCGCCGAAGAATTCACCTTTGCCGCCGAAGGTGCCGGTGCCGAAGCTCAGGGCAGGGACTCGCAGGCCTGAGCGGCCAAGCTGGCGGTATTCCATGGATCAGCTCCTCGGATGTGGTCCGCGGCATGTAGGGGAGGGCTGTGGGCCGCGCCAGATGGCGGCGCTCACGTTATGGGCATGGGGGGAGCTGGGGTGTTCGGCGTGGTGCAGTGCCAAAGCGCGCTGCACCCTACATCCCTACGGTGCGGCCGTGCTGCCGGGAGATTGGAGGTCTTGAAGGCGGCGGAACAGCTTGCCGGCGAGGGTCTTTGGGCTGGCGGACGGTTGCGGCCGTGGGGTGGCCCTGAAGGGCGGAAGGGCGGCGCAGGGATTTTCGCGGAGCGCGGCCAGAAGCATGTCCAGAAAGGCGGCTCGGCCGTGCAAGCGAGGGACCATTCTCACTTTCTCCAGTAAGTGGCGTTTTGCCGGGGCATTCTGCGGGGGCGTTCTACCGGGGTCTGTTGCCGCAGCTTGAGGGGTAAAGTTTGCCGATTCGTTACGCGGTTGTGAAGCCCGCAAAGTCGCGCGCCAGCACTTCGTAGATCGGACGCTTGAAGGGGACGACGAGCGCCGGGAGATCGGCCAGCGGGGCCCAGCGCCATTCGATGAATTCGGGATGGGCATGGCGATCGAGCTGGATGTCCGCATCGGTGCCGGTGAAGCGGAGGGCGAACCATTTCTGGCGCTGACCGCGATAGCGGCCGCCGAAGCGGCTGCCGGCGAGATGTGGTGGCAGATCATAGGTGAGCCATTGCGGGTGCTCGGCGAGGATGGTGGCGCGGGCGGTGCCGATCTCCTCCTCCAGCTCACGCATCACGGTCTGGCGGGGTTCCTCGCCGGGATCGATGCCGCCCTGGGGCATCTGCCAGGTAGCCGATTCGGCGGAAGGGTGATCCGCACGGCGGCCGATGAAGACCAGCCCGGCCTGGTTGAACAGGGCGGCGCCGACGTTCAGCCGGTAGGGGAGGCCTTCCGAGGAGCCGGTCATTGGCGTGCGGCTTCGGTGGGCAGGGAGGGTGGGGGAATCGCGGTGAGGGGCGCCAGCACGAGGCCACGGGCAGCCAGGCCCTGGGCCCAGACGGCAAGGCGGTCGAGCAATACCGGGGTAGGCGGGCCGGCAAGGCCGATGGCGGTGCCGCGGGTGAGGGCGAGTTTTTCCAGGCGCGCGAGATTACGGTCGATCGCCGCGGCGTCGGACGGATCTTCCGGCGAGGCGCTATGGTCGATGATGACATCGACCACCCGGGGCAACATTCGGCCCGGCATGGCATCGTCCGGCGGCGGGGCGAGGGGGCGGGGATCGAGATAGAGAAGGCCGCGGCGATCGATGGCGGAGAGGACATCGCCAAAGGCCTGCCGGCTTTCGGCGAAACGCTCGCCGTTCAGGCCGTCCGATGCGCCTGTGGCGCCGACACAGCCCTGAACGTTGGAGAGCGCCCATTCCAGATCCTGCCGGTTTTGCCCAGGGTCGCCGCCGATCAGCAGCGCGCGGTCGCCCTCGTCGTTGGCCGGGAAGCCGGAGGGTTCCATGGGGATGCTGACCAGACATTCGCGGCCCTGGCGGCGGGCTGCCTGGGCCATGCGGGCGGCGGACGTGGCGGGGGCGTAAGCCGAAAAGGCAATGTCGATGGCGGAGGGGAGGGTCTTCATGGCCTGCTCGGTCAGGCCGCGGTCCAGTCCCGCGCCGTCCAGCACCAGGGCCACGCGTGGGTGGCGCTCGGAGGGGTCGAAGGCCGCAGCATAAAGCACGGCAGGGGTGCGGCCATTATCAGCCACGCGGGGCATCATACGGTCGGCATAGTCGATCGCAGGTTCCTGCAAGGCGGGATCCGGCTCGGGGATCGCAGGTGACGTCATGCGCAGAGGCGGGGCAGGATCAAAGCTGTTCGGTGTCGCATGGGCAGGGGCGGGCGCGGCCTGCGTGACGTGTGCCTGTGGCGCTGCGCCGGCGGGCCGGGTTGCCGGAAGTTTCGGGGCGAGGCCGGCGTGCTGCGGCGGGCCGAGGACTTCAAGCGCGACGGCCGTGCCGGCGGAGAGGCCGAGGATGATGGACCAGAAGATCAGAAGGGGGCGGAAGGTCATGGGAAGAAGGCTGTTCTTTTTTGAAAAAAAGAACCAAAAAACTTTCCTCTATTCAGGTACGGGCTGGGCCTGCGGTGTCGGATCGCCGGTGAAGGCGCAAGAGCAAAAGTTTTTTGGTTCTTTTTTTCAAAAAAGAACATCTTCTTACTTATTCTTATCCTGCCCAACATCATCCTGCGTGGACACATGGCGCTGCCCCTCCATGTCCTTCACGACCTGGATGCCTTCCTGGAGCTGATAGTCGGTCAGCGGGTTCGCGAGATCGAATTTCGGCCAGGTCGCGGGCGGCTTCTGGTCGATTTGTTTGACCTGCGTTGGAAGGTCGTCGCGCGGGGCGGGCGGCTTGGTGGGGCCGGAGCCGCCTTCGTTCTTCAGCGCGTGGTTCAGATCCGCTTCGCGATCCGGCAGATAGTGGATCTCGTCCTCGCGGGTTTCCTGCACGGGCACGTCCGGCGCGATGCCGAGGCCCTGGATGGAGCGGCCGGAGGGCGTGTAGTAGCGGGCGGTGGTGAGGCGGATGGCGCCGTCATTGCCCATGGGGATGACAGTCTGCACCGAGCCCTTGCCGAAGCTGCGGGTGCCGACGATGACGGCGCGGCGATGGTCCTGCAAGGCGCCGGCGACGATTTCGCTGGCCGAAGCCGAGCCGCCGTTGATCAGCACCACCATCGGCAGGCCATCGATCAGATCCGTGCCCTTGGCATCCCAGCGGTTGCTGTCTTCGGGGTGGCGGGCGCGGGTGGAGACGATCTCGCCATCGGGGATGAAATCCTCACAGACGTCCACCGCCTGATCGAGCAGGCCGCCGGGATTGTTGCGCAGGTCGAACACCAGGCCCTTGAGGTTGCCGTGGCTCTCGGCTTTCAGCTTGGCGATCGCCTCGCGCAGCTTGGGGTCGCTCTCCTCGTTGAACTGGGAAAGGCGGACGTAGCCGATATTGCCGTAGAGCGCGGATTTGACGACCTGGATGTGGATGATCTCGCGCGTCATCGTCACGTCGATCGGCTTATCGATATGTTCGCGCTTGATATTGAGGGTGATGGTGCTGCCGGCGGGGCCGCGCATGCGGTCCACCGCGTCGTTCAGGGAGAGGCCCTCGACGGATTTGCCGTCGAGCGAGAGGATCAGGTCGCCGGCCTTCATGCCGGCGCGGGCGGCGGGGGTGTCGTCGATCGGGCTGATCACCTTCACCAGGCCCTGGTCGGAGGTCACTTCCAGGCCCAGGCCGCCGAATTCACCCTTGGTGGTGATCTGCATGTCCCGGTACTGCTTGGCATCCATGTAGCTGCTGTGCGGATCGAGGCCGGTGAGCATGCCGTTCAGCGCGTTGTCGATCAGGTCGCGATCCTTGACCGGGGCCACGTAGTCGGCGCGCACCTTTTCAAACACTTCGCCGAACAGGGTGAGCAGGTGATAGGTGTCCTGCGGGGCTTCAGCGGTGTCGTCGGCATAGGCGGAGGAGATCCGCAGGTTCGGCAGCAGCGTGTGCAGGGTGGGCGCGGTTGCGACCCCGACCACGAAGGCAGTGCCGAGAAGAAGGCCGGTGCGGAGTTTCATGCCGATATCCTTGTCGCGTGCGGTGTCGCGGAAAATGGTGCCATCTCAAGTGGACGCGGTCTTGAGTTTCATGCAACCGGCCATGGGTGGCCCGGCGCATCGTCTATGTCGAGTGAAGTCTTTTTATAGTGTGTCGGATTGGCGCAATTAAAGCCTACCCTTTGTCTTTGAGGAAGGGTGCGGGATCCACGGGCTGGCCGTGGGCACGCAGTTCCACGTAAAGCGCGGGGGCGGCCGGGCTCTGGGGCATCCGGCCGATGGGCTCGCCCGGCCGAACGGCGCGGCCGGGGCTGGAATCGATGCGGCCGAGGCCGGCGAGCACCATGTCGTAGCCGCCGCCACATTCCAGGATGACGAGCTCGCCGTAGCTGCGGAAGGGGGCGGCGAAGGCGACGCGGCCAAGGCAGGGGGCGGCGACGAAGGCGCCGGCGGCGACCGTGTAGGTGATGCCGGTGGCCGGGCCGTCGATGGCGGGGGAGCCAAAGCCGTGGAGAATGCGGCCGGCCACGGGGGTGGTGAGTGTGCCGAGAGATTGTGACAGGGCCGGGCGGGTGAGGGCGGCCTCGCGGGCGCGGGCGGCCGTTTCGGCTTGAGGATCCTGCTGGCGCTCGGCGGATTCGGCGTCGCGCGCGGCGCGGGCGGCGGCCTTGGGTTGTGCGGTGTCCATGGTGGCGATGGCGCCGCGCAGGGTTGCCGCGCGGGCGGCTTCCTCGGCCACGGCTTGCGCGGCGGCGCGGCCTTCCGCCTCGGCGGCGCTGACCTGGGCATTGGCCTGAGCTATCAGGGCATCGAGGGCGGCGGCGTTCTGCGCCTGGCGGCTGCGTTCGAGGGAGAGGGCGGCTTCCTGCGTCGCGGTTTCCTGCCGCAGCTTCGCGGCCTGGCTCTGCTGGGTGCGCAAGGCGGCGGCCTGGCGGTTGATCTCGGCCGCAAGGCCGCGGGCGATCAGCAGCCCGGCCATGGCCTGCTCGGGTGGGGCAGGCACGGCGAGAATGGTTTCGGCGGGGTAGCGTGAGAGGCGCAGCATAAGGGGAACGAGGGCGGAGAATTCGGCTTCCCGCTGCGCCAGGGCTGTGTCGGCGATGCCCTGGGCGCGGGCGGCTTGTTGCAGTTTCTCCGTGGCCGCGAGCACGGCCTGTTCGATGCCGCGCATGGCGGCGGCAGCCTTGGTGCGCTGATCGGCCAGGGCGGCGGCCTGGGTCTGAGCCGCGGCAAGATCCTGTCTGGCCACCGCGGCTGCGCGCTCCGACTCGGTGCGAGGTGCCGCCGACACCAACAGGAGCCACACAAGGCACGTTGCCCTGCGCCGCACCCGCACACAGGTAAATGTTCTTGCCTCTTTTTTCAAAAAGAAGCGCTTTCTTTTTGTTCTTTTTTGAAAAAAAGAACCAAAAAACTTTTACCCGTTTGAGCTCGCGGCGATAATCGAGGTGGGTGTCTAGAGTTTTCCGACCATCGAATCGAGGCGAATGGACGAGGGCGTTGAGTCGTCAGAGCTGGGGGTGCCGGGCTGGCTCTCCTCATATTTGCGCCATTGGTATCCAGCCTGGAACATGAAGGCGATAAGGCAGATGAATAGAATCAGACTCGCCACGGCGGCCTCCCCTTGATTGCCACAACCACCGGCCGTTTTGCACGGTGTTCGTGAAAGCTAACTTATCAGGGGCGTGCCCGTCATCTCCTCCGGTTTGGGGAGGGACATCAGCGCGAGAAGCGTGGGGGCGAGATCGGCCAGGCGGCCATCATGGAGCGTGGCATCCGGGCGGCCGGCGAGAAAGACGGGGACGGGGTTGGTGGTGTGAGCGGTGTGGGGGCCGCCTGTTTGCGGGTCTGCCATCTGTTCGCAATTGCCATGGTCGGCGGTGACGAGAAGGGCGCCGCCGGCGCGTTCGATGGCCTCGGCGATCCGGCCAAGGCCGGTATCGACGGTTTCGACGGCGCGGATGGCGGCAGGCAGGCTGCCGGTGTGGCCGACCATGTCCGGGTTGGCGTAGTTCATGACGATCAGGTCGTAGGTGCCGGCGCCGATGGCGGCGACGGCGCGGTCGGTCAATTCGGGCGCGGACATTTCGGGTTGCAGGTCGTAGGTGGCGACCTTGGGTGAGGGGACCATGATGCGGTCCTCGCCGGGGAAGGGCGTTTCCTCGCCGCCGTTCAGGAAATAGGTGACGTGGGGGTATTTTTCCGTCTCCGCCATGCGCAGCTGGCGACGGCCGGCGGCCGAGACGGCGGCGCCAAGGATGTTGGGCAGGGCAACCGGCGGGAAGAGGGCGGACATCCGGGTGGCGAGATCATCGCTGTACTGGGTCATGCCCGCAATGGCGGCGAAGCGGATGCTGTCCGGGCGGTCGAAGCCGGTGAAATCCTCGTCGATGAGGGCGGCGAGGATTTCGCGTATGCGGTCGGCGCGGAAGTTGAAGCTGAGCAGGACGTCGCCGTCGCGCATTCCCTGGTAGGGGCCGATCACGGCGGGGTTGAGGAATTCGTCGGTGATGTGCTGGGCGTAGCCGGCTTCTATGGCGTCGGCGGTGGTGGCGAAGCGATCGGCTTGGCCCAGGGCGATGGCGCGCCAGGCGCGGGCGACGCGCGCCCACCGGTTGTCGCGGTCCATGGCGTAGTAGCGGCCGCTGAGTGTGGCGATGGCGGCGCAGGGCGGCAGGGCGGTTTCCACCGTGGCGAAGAAGGTCTTGGCGGATTGGGGGGCGGTATCGCGGCCGTCGGAGAAAGCGTGGATGGCGGTGGGGATGCCGGCGTCGCCGAGGATTTTTGCAAGGGCAATGGCATGGTCCTGGTGGGCGTGGACGCCGCCATCGGAGACCAGGCCCAGCAGATGGGCGGTGCCGCCGGTGTGGCGGGCGGCTTGAATGAGTTTTTGCAGCTCGGGGTTGCTGGCGAGCGAGCCGTCTGTGATGGCGCGGCCGATGCGGGCGAGTTCCTGCGGGACGACGCGGCCGGCGCCGATGTTGAGGTGGCCGACTTCGGAGTTGCCCATCTGGCCGTCCGGCAGGCCGACATCGTCGCCGCTGGTGTGGAGGAAGGCGTGGGGTGAGTTGGCCCAGAGACGGTCGAAATTGGGGGTGTTGGCGAGGGCGACGGCGTTGTCGGCGGTTTCCTCGCGCCAGCCGAAGCCGTCGAGGATCAGCAGCATGACGGGGCGCGGGGTCATGATCAGTTGCCAGTCGTCAAGGGTCAGTTGTCAGAAGAGGTGGTGGCTGGGTTGGGTTTCGCGGTGAGGTGGCGCAGGTGGGAGTCGAAGCGGGCGTTCAGGGCGGCGTTGCGGTCGGCCCAGGTGCGGCGGGGGTGGGGGGCGGCGGCGGCGTATTCGGTGGCGGTCAGGGTGGGGCGCAGGCGGGCCTGGGCGGCGAGGGCGGGGATGACGGCGACGACGTAGGGGTCGGACGGGGGCGAGGCGGGTTGCGCGAGGGGTGTTGCGCCGGCGGGTGCGGCGCTGCCGTGGCCGAGCAGGCTGTTTGTGCTGGTGAGCCAGGAGATGGCGCGGGTGCAGTAGGCGGCGGAGAGGGGGGACATGACTTCCTCGGCCAGGCCGGCGCGGTATTTCATCAGGGCGCGGCAGATGTCGCCGCCGCTCATGGCCCAGGCGCGGGCGAGGTATTGCACGCCGAGGTGGATGTTCGTTTCCGGATCGTAGAGATCGGCGATGGCGCCGCGGAAGCCTAAGCCGGCGGCGGTGGTGGGCAGGATTTGCATGAGGCCGATTTCGCCGCTGCTGCCGCGGGCATCGGCACGGTAGGCGGTTTCGACCATGGCGACGGCATCGGCGATGGCGGGCGGCACGCCTTGGGCGTTGGCTTCGCGGGTCATGGTGGCGAGGTAGTTTAGGCGCCCCTCGGACATGCCGGGCAGGTAGGCGGCGTGAGCCGGCGCCGCCAGCGCGGCGAGTGCGAGGATAGTACGGAAGTCCATGGTAAAAGTTTTTTGGTTCTTTTTTTCAAAAAAGAACAGCCTTTCTTTTCGCCCTCGCTTTGTTCCAATGACGATACGCCAGGTTCGCCTCGGTTTTTTTCCTATCAGCCGGCTGGCGAGGGGACGCGCGCGGTCTTTTGCAGGGCGAGCAGGCGTTCGAAATAGGCGATCGTGCGGCCTAGGCCGGCTTCCAGGGGCACTTGCGGCTCCCAGCCCAGGGTGGTGCGGGCGAGCGTGATGTCGGGGCAGCGCTGGAGGGGGTCGTCCTGCGGCAAGGGCTGGTGAACGATGCGGGAGGAGGCGCCGGTCATGGCGATGACGCGCTCGGCGAGTTCGCGCACGGTGATTTCATGCGGGTTGCCGAGGTTGATGGGGCCGGTAACAGTCTCGCCCGTGGCCATCATGCGCACGAAGCCCTCGATCAGATCGTCCACGTAGCAGAAGGCGCGGGTTTGCAGCCCGTCACCATACAGGGTGATGTCCTGCCCCGTGAGGGCCTGGATGATGAAGTTGGAAACCACACGGCCATCCTGCGGGTGCATGCGGGGGCCGTAGGTGTTGAAGATACGCACCACCTTCACGCGGGTTTTGTGCTGGCGGTTGTAGTCGAAAAACAGGGTCTCGGCGCAGCGCTTGCCTTCATCATAGCAGGCGCGTGGACCTAAAGGGTTGACGTTGCCGCGGTAGGTTTCGGGCTGCGGGCTGATGGTGGGGTCCCCATAGACCTCGCTGGTGGAGGCCTGAAACACCTTCGCACGGGTGCGCTTGGCCAGGCCGAGCATGTTGATGGCGCCGACGACGCTGGTTTTCGTCGTTTGCACCGGATCGAACTGGTAGTGGATCGGGGAGGCGGGACAGGCGAGATTGAAAATCTCGTCCACCTCCACGTAGAGGGGGAAGGTGATGTCGTGGCGCATCGCCTCGAAATTCGGGTCGCCGAGGAGGTGGCCGATATTGTCCTTGGAGCCGGTGAAGTAGTTGTCCACGCAGAGAACGGTGTAGCCATCCGCCAGAAGCCGCTCACAGAGATGGGAGCCGAGGAAGCCGGCGCCGCCGGTGACAAGAACGCGCTTCTTGGTAATGGCCATAACCCGTTATGCCTCCGGTTTACGGCACCATTACATAGGACTGCGGAAGGGGAAGTTAAGAAAAGCGTTCTTTTTTGAAAAAAAGACCCAAAAAACTTTTGCCTCTTTGCGTGCGCTGCCGGCGAGTCGGATGCCAAGTGTCAAAAGTTTTTTGCTTCTTTTTTTCAAAAAAGAAGACCTGTCTCCCGGTGGCTTTGAGGGCGGCGCGCGGACTCAGGCGGGTAAACCGGTTCTCGCCAGGTTCTCACGGCGGCGGAGGACGCCTAGCGCCAGCACTCCAGCCGCGACCAGGGTGGCAGACGCTGGCTCGGGCACAGGCGCAGGCCCAGGTGAAGAGTCAGCGGGTGTGAATGTGATCCCGGATAATCCGCTATAGGTATAGGCTATGTCGCCCTGATAATTATAAAGCTCGTCTTCGCCCTGGTAGTCCAGCTTGAGCTCGCTGGTATCGGCCGGGTTTCCGACGTCGAGATCAGCGGCCGATATCACGCCCGCCGCTGAAACCGTGAATGAGTTCGCGTTGACAAAGCTGAACGGTGCATAATCGACATCCGCCTGAGACGGAAACAGAGCGCCTGATGGTCCTGTAAAGACGTAGAGGTCGGTTGCCGCGACATTGGTTCCAGCGGCAGCAAACTCCAGCTCCCCCGTCACGACACCAAACGAGCCTCCCGTCGGGGTAAAGGAGAAATCGACGACAATCGGGGCGGGGGCGGCCTGTGCGGCGCTCGCCATCAGCACGAAAGCGAGCGTGGCGGCTTGGAGGGTTTTCATTGGCAAGACTTTTCTACAAGTGGTTTGCAGGGCACACGTTATTTTTACGGGAATCCGACCGGGTGTGAAAGCCAAAAAACAGGGCCCGGCTTCAATCGTTGTGATTCGGGTATTGCACCATTATCCGACGCTCTCGCCATGTAGCACCGTGTCCAGCCCCTCCATCTCCTCCTCGGCGGTGACGGTGAGGCCGATGGTGAATTTCAGCAGGAACAGCAGGACCAGTGAGACAACGCTGCTCCAGATCAGGGTGACGGCGACGGCTTTGCACTGGGTGATGAACTGGGCGAGGCTGCCGTCGGTGCCACCGATGGCGCCCACCGCGAACACGCCGGTGAGCAGGGCGCCGACGATACCGCCGATGCCATGGACGCCGAACGTGTCCAGGCTGTCATCGTAGCCGAGCAGGTGTTTCAAATACGTGGCCGAGAGGAAGCAGATCACACCGGCGGCGACACCGATGACGATGGCGCCATCGGGCAGGACGAAGCCGGAGGCCGGCGTGATGGCGACCAGGCCGGCGACTGCGCCGGAGATGATGCCCAGCACGCTGGGTTTGCCCTTGAGCACCCACTCGGCGAACATCCAGGCCAAAGCGGCGGCGGCTGTGGCGATTTGCGTGACAGCCATCGCCATGCCGGCACGGCCGGTGGCGCCGATGGCGGAGCCGGCATTGAAGCCGAACCAGCCGACCCAGAGAAGCGAGGCGCCGATCACCGCGTAGGTGAGGTTGTAGGGCGACATGTTGTCGTGCCCATAGCCGCGGCGCTTGCCCATGACCAGGCAGCACATCAGTCCGGCGATGCCGGCGTTGATATGCACCACCGTGCCGCCGGCGTAATCGAGCGTGCCCAGCGTTGCGAGCCAGCCGGTTGGTGCCCAGACCCAGTGCGCGATTAGGCTGTAGGAGAAGATCGACCAGCCGACCATGAAGAGGCACATGGCGGAGAATTTCATCCGCTCGGCGAAGGCGCCGGCGATCAGCGCGGGCGTGATGATGGCGAAAGTCATCTGGAACATCATGTACACAGTCTCGGGGACCGTGTATGGGACCGGGGTGATGCCAGGGACGTTGTTGCCGAGGATGAAGCCGGTGTCGTCGCCCTTGGAGAAATTGGCGGCGATGCCGTGCAGCATGAAGCGGGACATGTCGCCCACATAGGCGGAGAGCCAGCCTGGCGGGCCGTTGGTGAAGGCCAGGGAATAGCCGCAGACTGTCCATACGATCGTCACCAGACAACAGATGGCGAAACTCTGCATGACGGTGGCGAGGATGTTCTTCTTGCGGACCATGCCGGCATAGAAGAGCGCGAGGCCGGGGATGGTCATCATCAGCACCAGGGCGGTGCTGGTGAGCATCCAGGCGGTGTCGCCATGGTCATAAGCGGGTGGTTTCGCGGGGGACGCGGCCGCGGGGGCGGCAGCAGCGGGAGCCGGGGTTGGGGCGGCCACGGCCGGCGCAGGTGGTGCTGCCACGGCGGGCGCCGGCGGTGCGGCCACGGCGGGCGCCGGCGGTGCCGTCGGCGGCGTTTGGGCGAGGGAGGCAGCGCCGGCAAAAACGATCGGCAGTACAAGCACCAGCGCAGCGAGACGCGATGTCAACGCGGAACGGAACATAGGGGGTCCTCTTATAGGGCGGCGGTGTCGAGCTCGCCGGTGCGGATGCGGACGGCGCGTTGGATGTCCAGCACGAAGATCTTGCCGTCGCCGATCTTGCCAGTCTGGGCGGCGTGCATGATCGCTTCCACGACCGCATCGGTCCGTTCGGATGGGACGGCGACCTCGATCTTGACCTTGGGCAGGAAGCTGACGTGGTACTCGGCGCCACGATAGATTTCGGTTTGACCTTTCTGCCGCCCGAAACCCTTCACTTCGGTGACGGTGAGGCCCTGAACGCCCAGCGGCGTGAGGGCCTCGCGCACGTCATCCAGCTTGAAAGGTTTGATGATGGCCACCACCAGCTTCATCCTGAAAACCCTTTTATGGCCGCGGCCTCCTAACGAGACGGCGGCGAAACGGTGTTTCAAGAACCGTGCCGGGTCAGCCTGGCGTATCGCCGCGTGGGCGGGGCACCCTTGGATCGCACATGGCGCATGCGATTTGCAGGGTGCACCCTCCTGCCTGGGTCGTGCGAGCCTATCTTTTGGGCAACAGGGATGGTGCCGATGCACAATTTGGAAGGCCGAACATCGTGATGGACGTTTGCGTGGTGGGCGCCGGGCCGGTTGGGGGTGTGCTGGCGTGCCGGCTGGCGCGGGCCGGGCTGAAGGTGGCGGTGGTGGACAGGGCGGCCTTGCCGCCGATGGAGCATCCGAGTTTTGACGGTCGTGCCTACGCGATCGCCGCTGGGTCGCGCGGGCTGCTGGAGGAGGCGGGTGTGTGGGCGGCGCTGCCGCTGCCGGTGGGGCCGATCGAGCAGATACGGGTCTCCGATGGCAAGGCGGGGCGGCCGGCCGCGCCGCTGTTCCTGCATTTCGATCACGCGGATCTCGGGGGCGCGCCGCTCGGCTGGATGGTGGAGGCGAGAAGCCTGCGGGTGGCGCTGAACCGGGTGCTGCATGAGAGCGCGGGTCTGGCGGTGCATGCGCCGGCGCGCGCGGAGATCAGCCGATCGGCGGCGGGGGCGGAGGTGCGGCTGGATGACGGTACGCGGTTTTCGGCGCGGCTGGTGGTGGCAAGCGAAGGGCGCGAGTCGCCGTTGCGGCGCCAGGCGGGGATAACGGCGGCGCGGTGGACCTATCCGCAGGCGGGGATCGTGTGCGCGATCGCGCATGAGAAGCCGCACAACAATACCGCGCTGGAGCATTTCCTGCCCGCCGGTCCGTTCGCGCAACTGCCGATGGCGCGCGGGGAGGCTGGGGAGAATCTGTCAGCCATCGTGTGGACGGAGCGGGCGGAGAGGGCGCCGCGGCTGATGGCGCTGGAGGATGCGGCGTTCGCGGCCGAGATCGCGGTGCGCCTGGGCGGTCATCTGGGGGCCATACGGCCGGTGGGGCGGCGTTGGGTGTATCCGCTCTCGGCGATGTATGTGCACCGCGTGGTGGGGGAAAGGCTGGCGGTGGTGGGGGATGCGGCGCATGGCATCCATCCGATTGCCGGGCAGGGGCTCAATCTGGGGCTGCGGGATGCGATCGCGCTGAGCGGCCTGGTGATTGCGGCGTTTGCGGCGGGCGAGGATATCGGGGCGCCGGCGCTGCTGGCGCGGTATCAGCGGGCGCGGCGCGTGGATAACGTATCCATGCTACTGGCAACGGACGGGTTGGACCGGCTGTTCAGCACGGACAATCCCTTAATGCGCCTGGCCCGCGACGTCGGCATCGGCGCGGTGCACCGAATGCCAAGTTTGAAGCGAGCTTTTATGCGCCAAGCCATGGGACTGAGCTAACGGGCAAAAGTTTTTTGCTTCTTTTTTTCAAAAAAGAAGGACTTTCTTTTTGTTCTTTTTTGAAAAAAAGAACCAAAAAACTTTTGCCTGTTTGGGTGTAGCGCGCGGAAAGATGCGTGGCCTTAACTTTTGGTCAGGTGGCGACCATTTGGGTTGGAATGGTGAGGGAATGGTGATGGCGCGGGTCGGATTATGCGGGGAGCGGCTGGAGAGCGAGACCTCGCGGGATACCTGGCAGGTGGTGCGCGAGGAGGCGGTGGCCGCGATCGAGCATGACCGGGTGATGGCGGATGGGATTCGCGACACGGTTTTGCAGCACGACAACTTCGCCGATGCGCTGGCGCACCGGCTGGCGCGCAAGCTGTGCGACTACGCGATCAGTATCGAGACGCTGGAGGGGGTGCTGTGCGAGGCGCTGTCCTCGGACCCGGATATCGAGGCCGCGGCGCTGGCGGATCTGACGGCGGTGCGGGACCGCGATCCGGCGTGCCCGGATTTGCTGACCCCGTTTCTGTTCTTCAAGGGCTATCACGCGTTGCAGGCGTATCGGTTTGGCCATTGGCTGTGGAAGCGCGGGCGCCAGCATCTGGCGCGGCATTTGCAGAGCCGGTCATCGGAGATGTTCGCGGTGGATATCCATCCGGCGGCGCGGCTGGGGCAGGGGCTGCTGCTGGATCACGGCACCGGGCTGGTGGTGGGTGAGACGGCGGTGATCGATGACGATGTCTCGATGCTGCAAAGCGTGACCCTAGGCGGCACCGGCAAGCAGACGGGTGACCGGCATCCGAAGATACGGCGTGGTGTGCTGATTGGCGCCGGGGCGAAGATTCTCGGCGGGATTACGGTGGGCGAGGGTGCCAAGGTGGGCGCCGGCAGCATCGTGCTGGAAAATGTGACGGCGTATACGACGGTGGTGGGCAATCCGGCGCGGCCGGTGGGGGTGCGGCATAGTTTCATGCCGGCGCTGACGATGGATCAGAGCCTGCCGCCGATTGATTACATGATTTGAGGGGCGAACCCGCATTTCGTGCGGGCTACGGGTCCTACGGTTCCAGCAGCATCGGGCCGAGGGGGCGGCCGCCGAAGATGTGGACGTGGAAGTGCGGCACTTCCTGGTGGGCGTGCACACCCATGTTGGAGAGGATGCGGTAGCCGGGATCTTCCAGGCCAAGGAGCTTGGCGACATGGGCGACGGCGCGGAAGAAGCCGGCGACGGTTTCAGGCGGGGCGCCAGCGGCGAAATCGGCGAGCGAGATGTGCGGCGTCTTGGGGATCACCAGGGCGTGGATGGGGGCGCGAGGGGCAATATCGTGGAAGGCGAGGGCGTACTGGTCCTCGTAGATGCGCTTGCAGGGGATTTCGCCGCGCAGGATTCGGGCGAAGACGTTACTCTCATCGTAGGTTCCGAGGCCGGGGACGGGCATGGGGCATCCTTAAAGAAAGGAAGAAAGGCCTTCTTTCTTGAAAGAAAGAAGCAAAGAACTTTGACTTTTTAGGGGATTTTGCGGGTGGCGGGGATGAGGGCGCGGCGGGCGGCTTTTTCGGCAATGCCGGAGATGCCCTCGCGGCGCTCCAGCTCGGCCCAGACTTCCGAGGGGTGGACGCCGGCGGAAACCCACAGCACGAGCAGATGATACAGAACATCCGCGCTCTCGGCGATGAGCGCCTGCTTGTTGCCGGCCACGGCCTCGATCAGGCACTCGACGGCTTCTTCGCCGAATTTCTGGGCGACCTTGGCGGTGCCGCGCGAGAGCAGGCGGGCGGAGTGGCTCACGGCAGGATCGGCATCCCGCCGCGCGAGCACCACGTCCCATAGGCGGTCGAGTACCTGGGGGGAAACGCCGGTGGAGGCGGGCGGCGGGGATACGAGGGCCTTGGCGGACTTGAGGGCCTTTTTCGCCACGCGGCGGAGTCTCCTGGCATATCGGGATATGAGACTGATCGTTTAGACCGATTCCGCGGGAAGGCGAACAGGCAGTCCGGCCGCGGCCAATGCGTGCTTCACCTGCGGGATCGTAAAACTGCCGAAATGGAAGACGGAGGCGGCGAGCAGGCCGGTGGCGCCGGCGCGCGCGCCCTCGATGAAATGCTCGATCGTGCCGACGCCGCCGGAGGCGACGACGGGCAGACGGGTGGCGGCGCAAACCGCGCGCAGCAGGGCCGTGTCGAAGCCGGAGCGGGTGCCGTCGCGGTCCATGCTGGTCAGCAGGATTTCGCCGGCGCCAAGGGATTCCAGGCGCTGGCACCAGGCGACGGCATTAAGGCCCGTCGGGGTTCGGCCGCCATGGGTGAAAACCTCCCAAGTTCCCCCGGAGGTGGCGCGGGCATCGACGGCGGCAACCACGCATTGGCTGCCGAATTTCTCGGCGGCTTCGGCGACGAGCTCGGGGCGGGACACGCAAGCGGAGTTGATGGCACATTTGTCGGCGCCGGCGAGCAGAAGGCGGCGCATGTCGTCGGTGGTGCGGACGCCGCCGCCGACGGTGAAGGGCAGGAAAATGCGCTCGGCGGTGCTCCTTACGACATCGAGGATGGTGTCGCGCTGTTCGTGGCTGGCGGTGATGTCGAGGAAAGTGAGCTCGTCGGCGCCGGCGGCATCGTAGAGGGCGGCCTGTTCCACGGGGTCGCCGGCATCGCGCAGCTCGACAAAGTTGATGCCTTTGACGACGCGGCCGGCTTTGACGTCGAGGCAGGGGATGATGCGAAGTTTCAACATGGGTTACGGCCGGAGGCTGCGGCTGAGGGTGGGGGTGTGGGGCTGAAGGAGGGGCTCGGGAATGGCAGGATGTTCGGCGAGCATGTAGTCGCGGGTCAGCGGCGCGGCGGCCTGGTGGCGGGCGAGCTGGAGTTGCCAGACCATGTGGCCGAGATGGCGGAAGGAGAATTCGCTGCCGGTGAGGTAGAGATCGAAGAGGCGGCAGAAACGGTCGTCGTACAGGGCGGCGATGGCGTCGCGGTTGGCATCGAAGCGGCGGCGCCAGTGGCGGATAGTTTCGGCGTAATGCAGGCGGAGAATTTCCACATCCAGCGCCACGAGTTTTTCGCCTTCGACGGCGCGGAACACTTCCGAGAGCGCGGGGGAGTAGCCGCCGGGGAAGATATGGCGGGTGATCCAGGGGTTGGTGACGGCGGGGCCGTCGCTACGGCCGATGGCGTGGATCAGGGCGATGCCGTCCGCGGTGAGCAGGCGGCGGATGGTGGCGAAGAATTCGCCGTAATGGGTGATGCCGACATGCTCGAACATGCCGACCGAGACGATGCGGTCGTAGGTGCCGGTGAGGGTTCGGTAGTCGCGCAGTTCGAAGGTGACGCGGTCGGAGAGGCCGGCGGCGGCGGCGCGGGCGCGGGAGTCCTCCAGTTGTTCGGTGGAGAGGGTGACGCCGGTGACGCGGGCGCCGTAGTCCTGCGCGAGCGTGATGGCCATGCCGCCCCAGCCGGAGCCGATATCGAGCACGTGCAGGTTGGGGCGGGTGAGGAGCAGCTTGGCCGCGATGTGGCGCTTCTTGGCGGCCTGCGCTTCCTCGAGCGTTTCGGTGCCGCGGGGAAAATAGGCGCAGGAGTATTGGCGGTCGCGATCGAGGAAGAGGGAGTAGAGGCGGCCATTAAGATCGTAATGGTGGGCCACGTTGCGGCGGGCGCGAGGGATGGGGTTGTACTGTGCGGCGCGGCGCAGCAGGCGGGCGATGAAGCGGCGCAGGGCAAGGCCGGGGTGGCGGCCGCCACGCTCGAGATTGGCGAAGAGGAGGCCGAGCAGGTCTTCCAGGGTGCAGCCGAGGGGGGCGAGTTCGCCGGCCACGTAGGCTTCACCGAAGACGAGGGCGGGGTTGGTGAGAAGGCCTCGGATGGTGCGCCAGGTGGTGATGGTGGCGCCGGCGGAGAGGACGCCGCCCGGGCCGTAGGCGGCGATGCGGCCATCGGGGAATTGCACTGTGAGGCGGCCGGTGAGGACGAAGCGCGTGAGGATGGCGTCGAGAAGGGAGCGCATCGGTGAAGCCCGGCTTTGTTGCTGGGTTCCTAACGCGGGAGGATTTGTTCGGATAGCACGGAAATCGTGGGGGGGGGTGATGGGCGGGTGATGTCGGGTCGCCGATATGCGGCATCAGCGCGGGTGAACGCCGTGCCCGAAAGCGGGCCCATTGCGAGCAATTCTAGCCCGCCTGAAATGCGGAGCACGGCGACGCACAAGCCAGCGCCGCGCCTTGCATTCCCGCATTTCATGCGGGCTACGATGCGACGACGCGGCGCTACGCGATGTCGGGTTGATCGTCCTCGCCGAACACCGGGGCGGGTTCGAGGGCGGCTTCGGCTTCTTCGGCGGCGAGGCCGACGGCTTCGCCGCGGGCTTGCTTTTCGGCTTCCTCGAGGCTGCGGGCGACATTGGCGGTGATCTCGAGGCTCACCTCGGGGTGCAGAACGACCTGAACCTTGGTCAGGCCCAGGGTTTTGATCGGGTTGGTGAGGATCACCTGGCTGCGGTTGATGGTGAGGCCCGAGGCGGTGCAGGCGTCGGCGATGTCCCGCCCGCTGACGGAGCCGTAAAGGCTGCCGGATTCACCGGCCTGGCGGACGATGACGACCTTGAGGCCACCGACACGCTCCGCCAGCCGCTCCGCTTCCTCGCGGCGCTTGATGTTCTGGGCTTCGAGCTGGGCGCGCTGAGCCTCGAATCTCTCCAGGTTGGACTTGTTGGCGCGGATGGCGCGCTTGCCGGGGAGAAGAAAATTGCGGGCGTAGCCGGGCTTGACCTTCACGAGGTCGCCCATCTGGCCGAGCTTTTCGACCCGCTGGAGGAGGATGAGTTCTACCTGTGCCATGATGCGCGGCCCTTCAGGAGACGATGTAGGGGAGAAGCGCCAGGAAGCGGGCGCGCTTGATGGCCTGGGCCAGCTCGCGCTGCTTCTTGGCGGAAACCGCGGTGATGCGGCTCGGCACGATCTTGCCGCGCTCGCTGAGGAAACGGCTCAACAGACGAACATCCTTGTAGTCGATCTTCGGCGCGTTGGGGCCGGAGAAAGGGCAGCTCTTGCGGCGGCGGAAGAACGGGCGGCGGGCGCCGACGGCGGCGCGGCGGGCGGCGACGTTGACTTCACCGGACTCGGTGCGGGTGTCTGACATGGCGGCTTACTCCTCGATGCCGTCGTTGAGGTCGCGGGCGCGGAATTCCTCGCGGTCGTCGTAGCCGCGCTTGCGTCCGCTCTCGAACCGGCCGGCGGGCTTGGGGCCGCGGAAGGTGCGCTCGCGATCATCGGATTTGCGGGCGAGGATGGCGGAGGGGTTCTCGTCCAGCTCATCGACGCGGATGGTCATGAAGCGGAGGATGTCTTCGTTCAGGCCGAGCTGGCGCTCGATTTCCTTCACGCTGGCCGGCGGGGCGTTGAGGCCCAGCAGCATGTAATGGCCCTTGCGGTTCTTCTTGATGCGGTAGGAGAGGGCGCGAAGGCCCCAATATTCCCGCTTCTGGATCGCGCCGCCCTCGGTTTCGAGCTGGGCGGCCACCTGGTCGGCGACGGTCTCGACCTGCTGCTGCGTGACATCGTTGCGTGCAATGAGCACACATTCATAAAGTGGCATGATTGGTCCCTATGGCTGGGGGCCCGGAAATGGGCATAGCCAGGACGTTGCCGCGTCCTGGCAGGGAGGGCGGGCTTAAAGCACGCGCGGGCGGGGTGCGCAACCCTGGCGGGCGGGATTTTAGAAGAAGGTGTTCTTTTTTGAAAAAAAGAACCAAAAAACTTTTATGCCTTTGGGAAGCTGCCGGGGAGCGACGTCAGCTTCAATGATAGACGCCGGAGGCCCCAACCTTGCCGCGAAAAACCCAGTATGACCAGGCTGTGTAGAACAGAATGACCGGCAGCAGACCACACGTGCCGGCCAGCAGAAAAGCCTGCGTGCTTTCCGGCGATGCAGCCTGCCACAAGGTGTAGTGGCCGGGCACGATCATCGGCCACAGGCTGATCGCCACACCCAGATAGGACAGCGCGAACAACCCGATCGAGGCAAGAAAAGCCTGCAACTCTGCCGTGCTGCCGAGCGCGCGCCATGCATAGACGGCCAGCGCCGCCGTGCCGAGCGGCAATGGCGATAGAAACAGACTGTTGGGCCAGGATAACCATCGATGCGCGATGGCGGCACTCGAAAGCGGCGTCCAGATGCTCACCACCACGATCGCGCATAGCACGCCCACCAGGCACGCGCGCCCCGCGCGCCGGGCCCATTGCTGCAAAACCCCATCTGTCTTCATCACGATCCAGCCGGCGCCCAGCAAGCCGTAGCCGAACATCAGCGCAAGGCCCGTCAGCAGCGCGAAGGGCGTGGCGAAGTCGAAGGACGATCCGGCGAAGACCCGGCCTTCCACCCGGAAACCCTGGATGAAACTGCCTAGCACCACACCCTGCGCGAAGGTGGCCAGCGCCGAGCCGACGGAGAAAGCGCCATCCCAGAAACGCTTCAGGTTTGGCTGGCTAAAGCGGAACTCGAACGCCACGCCGCGGAACACCAGAGCCAGAAGCATGATCAGGATAGGGAAATACACCGCCGGAATGATGATCGCGAACGCCAGCGGAAACGCCGCCAGAAGGCCTACACCCCCCAGGATCAGCCAGGTTTCATTGCCATCCCAGAACGGTGCGATGGCCTTCATCATCGTCTCGCGCTCCGCCTTTGGCGCCAGCCCGTGCAGGATGCCAACGCCGAGATCCAGCCCGTCCAGCGCCACATAGATGAAGATCCCTAACCCCAGGATCACGGTCCAGATCGGAACCAGGCTATGCCACATGATCGGGACTCCGTTCCGCCGCCAGATAGGGGGAAGCGGCGCGCCCCGCCGCGATCGGTGGGGGTGTTGCATCCAGCGTGTCCACGCCGCCGCGCACGATCCCCGCCATGAAGGCGATGCCGGTGGGGAACATGATCAGATACACCAGCGCATAGAGCGCCAGCGACAGCGCCACATCGCTGCCGGTGAGGGATGGGGTGACCGATTGCGCGGTGCGCAGCAGCCCATAGACAGTCCAGGGCTGACGCCCCACCTCCGTGGTCATCCAGCCGGCCAGAACGGCGATGAAGCCGGCCGGCGCGGTCCATTGGCACAGGATCAGGAACCAGCCGGAGGTTTCAAGTTGGCCGCGCCGCAGCTTGATCTGGCCGATGATCACGGTGGCCAGCATCACCAGCGCCATCCCCACCATCAGCCGGAAACTGAAAAACGGGATGGCCACCGGCGGCCTCTGGTCCGGCGGAAAACTGTTCATCCCCGCGACCGGGCCGCTCCAGGAATGGGTGAGAAGCAGGCTGCCCAGGGCGGGGATCTGCACGGCATCGCGCATCCGGCCGGTCGTGTCGTCGGGCAGGCCGAACAGGGTCAGCGGCGCGGGCGAGGCGGTTGTGTAGATACCTTCGATGGCAGCGAGCTTCGCCGGTTGGTAGTGGCGCGTGTTGAGCCCGTGCAGGTCGCCCAGGACCATCTGCAAAGGCACCAGAATGATCAGCAGGTTCAGCGACATGCGGACCATCAGCCGGGCTTCCTCGGCCGAGCGGCCGCGCCGCAGCAGATAGGCGCCCACGCCCAGCACGACAAAGCCGGTGGTGATGTAGAACGCCGTGACGTTGTGGAAATACCGGTAGGGGAAGGACGGGTTGAAGATCACCGCCCACCAGTTATCCGGGAAGAAGCGGCCATCGGTGATATGGAACCCGGCCGGCGTTTGCATCCAGCTGTTCACCGAAAGGATCCAGAAGGTGGAAAACAGGGTGCCCGCAGCCACCATCAGGCCGGCGAAGAAATGCACCCATTTTGGCACCAGCTTGCGGCCGAACAGCAGCACGCCGAGGAACGACGCTTCCAGGAAAAACGCTGTCAGCCCCTCATAGGCCAGCAACGGTGCCAGAACATTGGCGGTGACATCGGAAAACCGGCTCCAGTTGGTGCCCATCTGAAACGGCATCACGATGCCCGAGACCACGCCCATGCCGAAGGAGACGGCGAAAATGCGCGTCCAGAAACTGCTGATGCGCGCCCAGACGGGTTTGCCGGTGAAATACGCCATGCCTTCGAGGATGGCGATGTAGGAGGCCAGGCCAACCGTGACCGCCGGCAACAGGATGTGCCATGAGATCACCCAAACCCATTGCAGGCGCGAGAGGAACAGGGGATCGAGCGACATCGCCGGCATCACCAATGGCTGTGCGCATGATGCTTGCGCGGCGGGCAGGTTGGGAACAGCTTCGGAAAGTACTTAAGTGCGCTGCCGGCAGCACGCGTTTGCATTTTCGTGCGTCACACAGTGCGTGCTTCTTGTGAAGAATTCCCCACCGGCCTGAAGCCGAGCGCCCTCGATGAAATGCCGGGCGCGGTATGGCGTTTTTGAAAGACAGACGTACAGATGTACAGACCTCTTGAGCGTTTAGAGGTCGCGTCCGCGGAGGAAGGTTTGGAAGGCGGCGAGTTTGCTGAAGGCGGGGGATAGGTGGTTGGTGAATGTGAGGTCTTCGCAAAGACGGTCGTCGAGGATGGCGTGGGGGATGTCGGCCTCGGTGAGGATGGGGAGGGAAGTTTTGGCGGCGGGCTCGGGCTGGAGATTGAAGGTGTATTTCACGAAGTCCGGGTAGTGGGCCAGGTTGGTGATCTCGATGTCGGCGTGGCGGCAGGTGGACAGGGCGCCCTCGGCGGTGCCGTCGCCCAGGGCGTGGCAGATGGGATTTGGTGGCAGCTCGGCCAGCAGCGTCAGGCCGAGTTGGCGCCAGGCAGCGTGGCTGGTGGGGTGCGGAAGGGGGGTAAGGCGGGCGCGCCAGGAGGCGGTGGCGGGATCGTCGGCCGCGGCGTCCGCCCGCAGGGCGGTGAGCAAGACATTGATCTGGCTCACGAGCATTGAAGCTGGCTCGCGCAGGATGGTGAAGAGGCGGTCGGTGGGGCGATGCAGCGGGGGACTGGGCAGGAAGGCGAGGCCGCAGGCGGCGCGTGCGGCATCGGGCTTGGCGGGCGGGGATGGCTGGATGAACGGCTGGATGGAAGTCTGGGCGATCAGCAGCGTGCGGGTGGTGGTGAAGCGCCCGAGCAGGCTGCCGAGGGCAGGGATGAAGCCGGTCTCGTTCGGCTTGTCCCACCATGTGAGGTCGGGCGGAACGATGGGGTGAAGGGGGCGGAGGGTTTCGTGCAGATGGACCGTGGCGGCTCGCGGCATGGCGAGGTGGAGCAGACGCTGACGGTCCGGGAAGGCCTGGCAGAGGTGATGGATCAGGCTGATGCGAAACTCGCGGCCCAGCAGAAGACGGCGCAGATGGCCGCGCGGGTTGTAGGGCGGCTCGATGGCGGCGAGCTCGGCTGGGGTTGGCCAGCGGCCGAGTACGGCGAAGGTGATGGCACGGGGCTCGGCGGCGGCGAAATCGATGCAATCGAACAGGCCGGGCAGCGTTATCATCTCGCCGAGCGAGCAGAACAGCTCCAGAAGATCGCGCTGGGTTGTGGGCATGGGGCGGCGGATGGTGGTGAGGCGCTTGTCGTCCTTGCGCATGACGGGATTGCCGATGAGGGTCTCGATCAGCGTGGGTTTGGGCGGGAGCGGCATCCGTTGAACTCTTGACAGGGCGCGGACCGGGCAGGTTTTGCGCGCCGATTGACAGGGGGTGGGGGCAGGGCGATACGCCGCGGCTGTTTGTGAATGGACGCTCGCATGTCTGTGACGGCTTTTATCTTCCCCGGCCAGGGTAGCCAATCGGTCGGCATGGGCCGCGATCTGGCGGCCGCCTTCGCGGCGGCGCGCGAGGTTTTTGATGAGGTCGACGAGACGCTGAAGCAGAAGCTGAGCAAGCTGATGTTCGAGGGGCCGGCCGAGGCGCTGACACTGACGGAGAACACCCAGCCGGCGCTGATGGCGTTGTCGCTGGCGGTGGTGCGGGTGCTGGAACGCGAGGCCGGGCTGCGCCTGGGCGAGGTGGCGGCGCTGGTGGCGGGGCATAGCCTGGGGGAATACAGCGCGCTGGTGGCGGCGGGCTCGCTTGGCGTGGCCGAGGGGGCGAGGTTGCTGAGGCTGCGCGGGCAGGCGATGCAGGCGGCGGTGCCGGAGGGTGTTGGGGCGATGGCGGCGTTGCTGGGGGTGGAGATGGCGCAGGCCGCGGAGATCTGTGCCGATGCCGCCGTGCTGCGCCAGGAGGGGCAGGCGGAACAGCGCCAGGTGGTGCAGCCGGCCAATGACAATGGCGGCGGCCAGGTGGTGATCTCCGGGCACAGGGAGGCCGTGGAGCGGGCGGTGGAGCTGGCCAAGCAGCGCGGGGTGAAGCGGGCGATGCTGCTGCCGGTTTCCGCGCCGTTCCATTGCGCGCTGATGGCGCCGGCCGCGGATGCGATGGCGGAGGCGCTGGAGGGGACCACCTTGCTCTCGCCCGTGGTGCCGCTGGTGGCGAATGTGACGGCGGCCAAGGTGCGCGACCCGGACGAGATCAGGCGGCTGCTGGTGGCGCAGGTGACGGGTACGGTGCGATGGCGCGAGAGTGTGGCCATGTGCGTGAGCATGGGCGTGGACAGGTTTGTGGAGCTGGGGGCTGGGCGCGTTCTCAGCGGCCTGGTGAAGCGGATTGCGCCGGATGCGCAGAGCCTGTCCGCCGGGACGCCGGGGGAGATAGAGGCGCTGGTCAAAACATTTTAATGCCGTTGACCGGCTGTCCCGACGTGGCCGGCAGCACACGCACCAGGTAAAAGTTTTTTGGTTCTTTTTTTCAAAAAAGAACACTTTCTTTCTTGCTTTTGGTGGGCTGCCACAGCGCAGCCGACCCTGCGGGGGGTACGATGTTCAGGCTGGATGGAAAGGTGGCGCTGGTGACGGGCGCGTCGGGCGGGATCGGGGGGGCGATTGCGCGGGCGTTGCATGGGCAGGGGGCGAGCGTGGTGCTTTCCGGCACGCGGCAGGAGGCGCTGGAGGTGCTGGCTGGTGAGCTGGGCGAGCGGGCGCATGTGTGTGCCGCGGATTTGCGCCGCGCGGGGGCCGCGGAGGCGCTGGTGACGGCGGCGGAGAAGGCGGCCGGTCCCTTGGGCATATTGGTGAACAATGCCGGCTTGACGCGGGACATGCTGGCGCTGCGGATGAAGGATGAGGACTGGAATACGGTTCTGGAGGTGGATCTCTCGGCGCCGTTCCGGCTGGCGCGGGCGGCGCTGAAGGGCATGGTTCGGCGTCGGGCCGGGCGGATCATTCAGATTTCCAGCGTGGTGGGATGGACCGGCAATCCGGGGCAGGCGAACTACGCGGCCGCCAAGGCGGGGCTGGCGGGGATGAGCCGGAGTTTGGCGCATGAGGTGGGCAGCCGCGGGATTACGGTGAATGTGGTGGCGCCGGGGTTCGTGGCGACGGCGATGACCGATGTGCTTGCTGAGGCGCAGAAGGAGAGCCTTGTGGAGGCGATCCCCCTGGGGCGGATGGGCAAGCCGGAGGATGTGGCGGCGGCCGTGGTGTATCTGGCCTCGGACGAGGCCGGGTGGGTGACGGGGGCGACGCTGCATGTGAATGGCGGGATGGCGATGCTTTGAAGAAAGCATGTTCTTTTTTGAAAAAAAGAACCAAAAATCGTCTGCCTTTTGGCCTCACCCGCGATCCGACACGGCCGGAACACTGCGCACCTGGACAGGCAAGCGTTTTTTGGTTCTTTTTTTCAAAAAAGAACAGTTTTTTCGGTGGGTGCGTTCCGGAGCAGCCCGTTCAACGGGATGGGTGGGGCGTCTTGGAATGGTCATGGTCGGCTTTGCGGGGCGTTAAGAGACGTGCTAAGCGCGCACAAGTTTCGGCCGGCGTGCCCATGGAGGGCGCGCGGCTGAGCTTTGGCTTTCTTTCGACAGCAAACGGTTAGACAAAGGTTAGGCACCGATGAGTGAAATCGCCGACAAGGTTAAGAAGATTGTGGTCGAGCACCTCGGCGTCGAGGAAAGCAAGGTGACGCCGGAAGCGTCGTTCATCGACGACCTTGGCGCGGACAGCCTGGATACGGTGGAGCTGGTGATGGCCTTCGAGGAAGCGTTCGGCGTGGAGATCCCCGAGGACGCGGCGGAGAAGATCAGCACGGTGAAGGACGCGATCGACTATATCGAGAAGCAGAAGGCGGCCTGAGGGATAACCAGGTAGCCATGCGTTTTGATGAGCGGCGCGTTGTTGTCACGGGCATGGGCATTGCCTCTCCCTTGGGGGTGGGGGTTGAGCGTGTCTGGCAGCGGCTGATCGAGGGGCAATCCGGGATCGGTTCGATCCAGTCTTTCGACACGGCGGAGTTGCCGGTGAAGATTGCCGGCCAGGTGCCGGCGGGGACGCGCGAGGAGGGCGGGCTATCGCTGAGCGAATGGATCCCGGTGAAGGACCAGAAGAAGATGGATCGCTTTATCCATCTGGCGCTGGTGGCCGCGACGGAGGCGGTGGAGGATTCGGGGTGGCTGCCCACCGATGAGGCGGGGCAGGAAGAGACGGGGGTGATGATCGGCTCGGGGATCGGCGGGTTGCAGACGATCTTCGAGGCGAGCAAGCTGGTGTTCGAGGGGAAGGTGCGGCGGATTTCGCCGTTCTTTATCCCGTCGGCGCTGATCAACCTCGCGTCCGGCCATCTTTCGATCAAATACGGTTTCAAGGGGCCTAACCATTCGGCGGTGACGGCGTGCGCGACGGGGGTGCATGCGATCGGCGATGCGATGCGGCTGATCAAGCTGGGCGATGCCGAGGTGATGGTGGCCGGGGGGGCCGAGGCGGCGGTGTGCGAGCTGGGGATTGGTGGGTTTGCCGCGGCACGGGCGCTTTCCACGGCGTTCAACGACACGCCGCAGCTTGCCTCGCGCCCCTGGGACCGTGACCGTGACGGGTTCGTGATGGGCGAGGGCGCCGGCGTTGTTGTGCTGGAAGAGCTTGCGCATGCGCGGGCGCGGGGCGCGAAGATTTATGGCGAGGTGGTGGGGTACGGGCTTTCGGGCGATGCGTATCATATTACCGCGCCGGCCGAGGGGCATGCCGGGGCGTTCCGGGCGATGAAGGCGGCGTTCCGCAATGGCGGGCTGTTGCCGGAGGATGTGCAGTATGTGAATGCGCACGGCACATCCACGCCGCTGGGGGATGATCTGGAACTGGAGGCGGTGGAGCGGTTTTTCGGCGAGTCGGCCAGGGGGGTGGCGATGTCGTCCACCAAGTCGGCGACCGGGCATTTGCTGGGTGCGGCCGGGGCGGTGGAATCGATTTTTTCGTTGCTGGCGATCCGCGATGGGGTTGCGCCGCCGACGCTGAATTTGGAGGAGCCGAGCCGGGAGAGTGTGATCGACCGGGTGGCCAAGGTGGCGCAGGAGCGGGTGATCGATTGCGCGCTTTCCAACAGTTTTGGCTTTGGCGGCACCAACGCCAGCGTGATTTTTCGCCGGGTGGCTTAGGTTTGCCGGGCCAGGACCCCTTGGCTTGGCCGCGGGAGTGATGGGCTGACGCCCATCCTGCGATGATGCGCCGGTGGCTGGTTGCGGGTTTGGTGCTCGTGGGCCTGGGCGTGGGGCTGGGCTATGGCGTGCTTGCGCTGTATCGGGCACCTGGGCCGCTGGTGCATGATGTAGATGTCGTTTTGCCTCGGGGCGGGCTTGCCGGCGTTACGGGGGTGCTGGCGGCGCGGGGTGTGGTGGCGTGGCCGGGTGCCTTCAAGGTTTTCGCGCAACTGACGGCGTGGCAGGGGCCGTTGCGGGCGGCGGAGCTGCGGTTTCCGGCCGGCGCCAGTGTGCAGCGTGTGCTGACGATCCTGCGCGCAGGGCGGCCGGTGCAACATATGATGACGATTGCCGAGGGATTGACGTCGGCGCAGGTGGCTGGCTTGCTGGCGCGGGCTGACGGGCTGGAGGGGGATGTGGAGGTGCCCCCGGAGGGGGCGGTGCTGCCGCAGACTTATGCGTATGAGTGGGGGATGACGCGGCGGTCGGTGCTGGCGCGGGCGGAGCTGGCCATGGACCAGGCGCTGCGGGCGGCGTGGGCTGGGCGGGCAGCCGGGCTGAAGCTGGCCTCGATGCGCGATGTGGTTGTGCTTGCCAGCCTGGTTGAGCGGGAGACGCATCTGGCGGCGGAGCGGCCTTTGGTGGCGCGGGTGTTCCTGAACCGCCTGGCGCTGGGGATGCGGCTGCAATCCGATCCGACGGTGACGTATGCGCAGAGCGGTGGGATGGGGGTTCAGGCCGGCGGGCTGACCCGAGAGGCGCTGGAACGTCCCACGCCGTACAATACCTATAGCATTACCGGCTTACCGGCAGGGCCGATCTGCAATCCGGGGATTGCCGCGATCGATGCGGTTGTGCATCCGGCGGAGAGTGCGGCGCTGTATTTTGTGGCGGATGGTACGGGCGGGCACGTGTTTTCGGAGTCGCTTGGCGAGCACGAGAAGAATGTGAAGCGGTATCGGGCGCGGGCGCGGTAGGGGTGGTGGTTGGGCGATGGCGCTGAGCCTGCCAGACCTGCGGTCTGATGCCCCGCCCGCTCTCGCCCCGCCCTATCCCGCCCCGCCCTATCCCGCGACGTGCGGGAGAGGGGTTCTTGTGACGGCCTTCGGGTGGTTTCCGACGAGGGCGTAGGTTTTTGTTACTTCGTGTGGACTTGCGAGGGGTTGGTGAGGCCGATGAAGTCGACAACGGTGCCATCGGAGAGGGTGAGGGAGACATCGCCATCCGGAAGGGTGCCGAAGCTGGCGCCGACCGTGTCACCGGTGATGGTGTCCAGCGCGGTGTTCCAGTTATCGATGGTGATGACCGAGTGGCCGCCGGTGGATGTGGTCAGGTCGAACAGGGTAGCGGCGCCGTTCAAAACGAAATTCTCGGTGCCAAGGCCGCTCTGGAAATAATCGGAGCTGGCGTTGCCGCCGATGATGGAGTCGGCCGAGGTGGGGTCTGCCGAGCCGAAGTAGCTGAAACCGCCGGCGGAGGCGCCGCCATCGAGCGTTTCGTTGCCGGCGCCGGCGACGAAGACCTGATCCGCTGAGGTGCCGGACGCGGGGCTGTAGAACGAGATATCATTATTGACGCCGCCGAACATCGTGGTGCCGCCGCTTGCGCCGTCGATCGTGTTGGTGACGGGCGTGGCGTAGGCCTCAGCCACGAGCGTGAGCGTGCCGGAGCCACCGAAAATGACATTGCCGCCGCCGTTGGCCACAACCGTATCGGCGCCGGGGCCTGTGCTGACCGTGTTCGTGCCGCTACCGAGATAGGCGATGTCGCCGGAGCCGGCGGGGCCCGAATCGTCGAAGCTGATGGAGGCGTGGCCGCCGCCGAAGACGGTGTTGTTGTCACCGGTGCCAGCGTTGATGGTGTCGTAGCCGGAGCCGGCGGCGATCACATCGCTGGAGGATGTGCCGCCGTTATAGAGGTTCGTGCCGTCACTGAAGACGACTTCGTTGTTGGTGCCGGTGGCGTTGAAGGTCATGTCGCCGCCGCCCAGTACGGTGTCGTGCGAGGATCCGGTGACGGTGCTGCTGAGGCCGACTTCAGAATACACGTACTGGCCGGGATACGTGATGGTGTAGTCGCCCGGGGTGACGACCTCGTTAAGGGTACCGGGGGTTGAGACTTGTGAGGTGATGGCAACAGCCGGCCCACCGCCGGCGACGAAGCTGGCCAAGATGCCATTGATGAGGTTGCCGGCAGAGCCGGGCGTGACACCGGGTGTGACGGTGAAAACGATTGGTGGTGCCCCTGGGGCGCCGGTGATCGAATCGGCCATACTGCGTGTTGCCCCGTTTGGTTGTCTCTGCCCGGCGTTGCGGTTCAGAGGTGCAACGTCTGCGGGTCACGTAAAGGTAGAATGAGTCGGCAGCAACATCGCGTGATGGTCGAAATAGTTGGGGCCGGGGCCGTTTGGGGGGAGCAAAACGGCAGCGGCAGATCGTAAGGCGCGGAGGTTGTTCCAGTTTTGCCATATTATCGTATGTTGCCGTGAGCGGGTCGGTGGCCGCAAATTCTTTTATGACACTGCGGTAAGAGGGCGGGGCAGAGAAAAGCGTGCGGTGAATTGGTTCGCCGTCTGTGCCGCGCGCGGGATCGAGCGGTTAGAGCATTTTCCGATCGTTTTGACTCAGTAGAGCCGGTCGGAAAATGCTCTCGCTATTTGTTTTGACGAGCATCTTTATCCGACAGGTGACCCCATGTGGTCGGATGATGCTCTAAGACCCGCGGGGTTGGGTTTGAGTCTGCCCGGTGCCGTCGTCATCGCGCGTTGGCCAAAGGCCGCGCGGCCGGCGTTTGCCGTGTCGGCCCTGGATGATGTCGGCCAAGGGCCTCGCAATGATGGATCTGGTAACGGTCAATCTCACCCCCCGAGGCTGGAATGAGACCCGCGGGGTTGTGGGAAGATCGAGCCCCATCCGCGGCACCGCACAAAGAGAAAGGGCCAGTCTTGCGACTGGCCCTTCAGGCAGTTTTAGGCGAGGGCTGAGCTTGTTGTTACTTCGTGTGGACCTGAGTCGAGCTGGTAAGCCCGATGAACTCGACCACCGTGCCATCCGACAGGGTGAGGGAGAGGTCACCATCCGGCAGGGTGCCGAAGGTGGACCCGACGGTATCACCAGAGATGGTGTCGAGTGCGGTGTTCCAGTTATCGATGGTGATGACGGAATTGCCGCCGGTGGAGGTGGTGAGGTCGAACAGCGTTGCGGCGCCGTTGAGCGTGAAGTCCTCGGTGCCAGAGCCGGTCTGGAAGTAGTCGGAGCCGGAGCTGCCGCCAATGATGGAATCGACGGAGTGGACGCCGGTAGAGCCGAAGTAGCTGAAGCCACCGGCCGATGCGCCGCCATCGAGGGTTTCGTTACCGCCGCCCGCGACGAAGACCTCGTCACTGGATGTGCCGGCAGATGGGCTGTAGAACAACACGTCGTTGTTAGCGGCACCGAAGATCGAGGTGCCACCGCTCGCACCGTCGACCGTATTGGTCACGACAGTGGCGTAGTTCTCGGCGACAAACGTCAATGTGCCGGTTCCGCCGAAAATCACGTTGCCGCCACCATTGGCAACGACGGTATCGGCGCCAGGGCCGGAAGTAACGGTGTTGGTGCCGCTGCCGAGATAGGCAACGTCACCACCGCCGGCACCCGCGGTGTCGGCGAAGCTGATGTCGGCATGGCCGCCACCGAAGACGCTGTTGCCGCCGCCCGTGCCGACGTTGATCGTGTCGTAGCCGGTGCCGGCCGCGATGAAACCATCGGTGGAGGAGCCACCCTCGTAATCGTTCGTGCCGTCTGTAAAGACGGCTACGTTGTCGGTTCCGGTTGCCTCAAACGTTGTGTCGCCGCCGGCGACAAGCGTGTCGGCCGAGGTGCCCATCAGCATGGTGGGGCCGCCACCGGTATTGAACACATACTGAGCGGGTCCGGGGACGGTATACGTTCCACCGGAGCTGACTTCCTGGACGCTTCCGGGAGCCGTGTCGCCCGAGGAGATATCTACTGGTGTGCCGGCAGCACCAATGGACTGATACAGGGAGGCAAGAATGTTCTCACTACTTCCCGATGTTGCGCCGGGAGTGACGGAAAATATGAGCGGGGGATCCCCCGATGCGCCGCCAATCATTGAAACAGACATGATGCCCTACCCTTGTTAAAGTCTGTGCCCAAACATGTTGCGCCGCACTAAATACGCCCGGCCCGGACCCTCATAACAAACGGGGGCCGGCCAAACAACAACGAAATGATGACAAACCTATGTTTTTTCGGGGCTATGTCGTAACAGGTAGTTGAGGAGGCGTGTAATCGCCTTAAGGTTGCATTTTTGAGGATCGCGATAACCGCGCCAGAAGCGCCTCCGCCAGCGTGGTGGGCGTTGGGCCGTTCGGGTATCATTTTTTGCAACTTTTCCGAGTTTCCGGCGCCGCTGCCCAACGGTGAATGGTTAATTCTCCGGCTTCAGGGGGGGAATCCGGTATGTCGTGCCGTGGAGAAGGTTGTAGCAACCGAAAGTTGTTTCGGTGGCGGAAGCCTGGGCTGGCCGGGCTCGCGAGGGGCTGGTAGGCACTGGCGAGGTAGATGCGCCGGCGGACGGGGTTTCGATGATGTCGGGTGACGCGAAGCAGCGGCGGGGTGTTTGCCTGGTGATCGCGGCCCCTTCGGGGGCGGGGAAGAGCACCATATTGCGCCGTTTGCTGGAGTTGGATTCGGGGCTTGTGGCATCGGTGAGCGTGACGACCCGGGCGGCGCGGCCGGGCGAGCAGGAGGGCGTGCATTACTTTTACCGCCCGGAGGCGGAGTTCGAGCGGATGGCGGCGGCGGGTGAGCTGCTGGAATGGGCGCGCGTGTTCGGGCGGAGCTATGGTACGCCCCGGGATCCTGTGCTGGCGGTGCTGGCCGAGGGGCGCGATGTGGTGCTGGACATCGACTGGCAGGGGTGGCGGCAGTTGCGCGCGGCGCTGCCGGCCGATTCGCTGGGCGTTTTCATTTTACCACCGTCGATCGCGGTGCTGGAGGCCAGGCTGCGCGGCCGCGGCAGTGACGATGCGGGCGAAGTGGCGCGCCGGATGGCGGCGGCGCGGGCGGAGATATCGCACTGGGCGGAGTTCGACCATGTGCTGGTGAACGAGGATCTGGAGTCGTGTGTCGACTCCGTTCGGGCGGTGTTGCGGGCGGCGCGGTGTACGACGGCGCGGAGCCTGGGGGTGGGGGCGATGGCGCGGGCGATGAGCGAGCTGCCGGTCTAGGGCCAGCCCCAAACGGGCAAAGGTTTTTTGGTTCTTTTTTTCAAAAAAGAACATTCTTTTTCAGTTTTCTGTGCGGGGTGATGAGTGTCTCTTCTCTCACCCCACCGACGGGCTATGTCGCGGTGCGGCGGGCGAGTTTGTGGGCGGTGCGCAGGAGGAAGGCGCGGTCTTCGGGGTCGCAGGCCTGGTAGAGGCGGAGCATGGCGAGTTCGTCGCCGGTGGAGGCCGAGGTGGGGTCGGTGCCCTGGATGAGATGTTCGACGGAGGCGCCGAGGGCATCGGCGATGCGGGTGATGTTGCCGCGCAGCTGGCCGGCACGGTCGGTTTCCCATTGGGCGACGGCGCTGCGGCTGACGTTGCAGGCGGCGGCGAGCTCATCCTGAGTCATGCCGCGGGCGCGGCGGAGGGCGCGGATTCGGGTGCCGACGGTGGTGGGGATTTCGCTCATGGGCGCAGTGTGGGCGAGTTTTGCTAACAAATCTAGTCATGACGCTTGACACATTATCGTGAGTTGCTCTAACGTAACGTTAGACTACTTGGAGGATGCTGTGCGGGCGCATGTGCGATGGGACGCTGAGCTGGATGAGCGGCTGCTGCGGCTGAGATGGGCGGGGGTGACGTGGGACGGCATAGCCGAGGCCATGGGGCTGGGGCGGAACACGGTGCTGGAGCGGGGGCGGAAGATCGGAGCGCGGCGGATGACGCGGGCGCAGATGGCGGCGCCCGAGGAGGCGCGTGATCGGCCGCCGCGACAGGCGGGGCATCCGCTGACATGGGGGATGCTGACGGCCGGCACGGTTCTGGAGGGCGAAGCGTATCCCTATCCGGTTTTTTTATAGGAGAACAAATCATGAACGATGTGGTGACTCTGCCGGGCGATGCCCGGGTGGCGGCGGTTCTGGCCGAGAAGGCAAGGCGCGAGGTTGATTCGGCGTTCATTATCTACCGGCTGGAGGAGGCCGGGGCGACGCTGCTGGCGCTGCCTGGCACGGGCTATTCGACGCGGATGAAGGTGAGCCATCTGGATGTGGTGCATGAGGCGCGGGAGGCCTATGGCTGGGCGCCTGGTCAGGTTAGGCCGCCGGTGCCTTCGGCATCTCGCATCACGCGAATGGATGAGGCGCTGGGCTGGATCGCGCTGATCCCGCGCGAACGGTATGTGTTGCGGCGCATTGTGGGGGCGCGCAGCCTGGTAAGTCCGGTGACGGAACGGCATATTTTCAGCTGGCGCCGGCTCGGCGGGGTGCTGGGGGCGGACCACAAGGCGGTGCAAAGGTGGCACGCGCAGGGGATCGATATGCTGGTGGCGGCGGTGGGGGCGCTGCACCGGGCGGATCGGGATCGGTTCTTGAGGGAGTGAAGGAAGGGCTGCGGTTGGGCATTTTTGCCGGGTCCGGCCGGGCGTGGCCCCCCGCATCGCCCTGGAGCGATGCGGGCTAGGGTTTCTTAGGGCCCGTTCGACAATAACTGACTCGAGCTGCTGGGTCGAACGGGCTCTAAGCCTTTGTTTGACGCGGCATCTTTGTCGGCGTGCCGACGCACTTATTTGCCGACGATGGCTTAGTCCTGCGTGGCTTTGAGGCTGACGGCGTAGCGGCAACGCGGCGTGGTGTAGGTGCCGGCGATGGTGGTGCCGGTAAGTGTGGCGGTGAAACTGACGGGGTAGGGCTTCTTGTCGGCGCCGGGGAGGGTGAGGCTGGCGGCGAGTTGGCCGGCGGCGAGGTGGCCGCTGAGTACGACGATGCCGCTGTTGGGGGCGAAGACGAAGGCGGATTGCTTCAGGGTGAGCGTGGCCTGGGACGGCGGATCGCACATGCCGGCCGTTGGTGTGACGGGGCCAGCAAAGATGGTGCTGGGCGCATCCGCGCAGGCGGAGAGCAGCACCGGCAGAAGTATGAAAAAACGGTTCATCGTGACCCTACTATATAGTGTGTCGCCGCTGATGGCAGCGTGCCGGCGGCTTGCGTTGGGTGGCTTTGGGCGGACTAAAAAAAGTTCTTGTTTTGTTCTTGCCCAGGTCGCCCAACTTTGGGTATGTTTCACTCAACGATGGCGGTTTGCGCACGGCGAGACGTGCGGCCCGGCGGCGCCCTCCCTTGAGGGCGCCGAGCCCGAACGCAGACTCTGCGTTCGGGGCCGCCCAGCCGGTTGCCCGGCACCATAAGGACTCAGCAGATCGATGCCGCTTGTGGCGCCAAGTGCTGCGGCCATGCGGCCGGGGGGAGCGGCCCCGCAGAGTTTTGAGGATTGGTGCAGGTTTGTGCTGGAGGCGGAAGGGCAGGCGCCGGCACGGCACCATCTGGAGATCATCTCGGCGCTGGAGAAGGTTTCGCGCGGGGAAACGCGGCGGCTGATGCTGCAACTGCCGCCGGGCTCGGCGAAGAGCACCTATGCGAGCCGGCTGTTTCCGGCGTGGTGGCTCTCGGCGCACCCGGTGAGCGCGGTGATCGCGGCGAGCCATACGGCGCAACTGGCGTGCCATTTCGGGCGGCGCGTGCGCGCGCTGGTGCAGGAGCACGGCGCCCATTTGGGATTGAGCGTGCTGCCGGATGCACGGGCGGCCGGGCGGTTCATCACCGATGCGGGCGGCGAATATTTCGCGGTGGGGGTGCATGGCGCGGTGACCGGGCGGCGGGCGGACCTGGCGCTGATCGACGATCCGATTGCCGGCTTCGCGGACGCGGAGAGTTTCAAGGCGCGCGAGCAATTATGGGACTGGTTCCGCGCCGAACTGATGACGCGGCTGAAGCCGCAAGGCCGCATGGTGCTGGTGATGACACGATGGCATTGCGACGATCTCGCCGGGCGGCTGATCGAACAAGGTGGATGGACGACATTGCGGCTGCCAGCCTTGGCCGAAGCGGGGGATCCGATGGGACGGAGAGTGGGCGAAGCTCTGTGGCCGGAATGGGAGACCGCGCAGGCCCTGGGCGAGAAACGGCAGGCGCTGGGGGAGCGGCATTTTTCGGCGCTGTACCAGCAACAGCCACTGCCCACGGGCGGGCAGTTGTTCGACGTCAGCAAGATGATCGTGGTGAATTCCGTGCCGATGGGGATGGCGGTGCGCGCGTGGGATCTGGCGGGTAGCGTCGATTCCAGTGGCGACCCGGACTGGACAGCCGGCGTGAAACTGGTGCGCGACGCGGCAGGGGCGGTGTTTATCGATGACGTGATCCGGTTTCGCGCGCTGCCGGCCGAAGTGGGCGAGCGTATCCGGGTGGCCGCGGTGGCCGATGGCATCGGCGTGCCGGTGGGGCTGCCGCAAGATCCGGGGCAGGCAGGGAAAAGCCAGATCGTTTACTTGACGCAGGTTCTGGCAGGGTTCCGGGTGGTGGCATCGCCGGAGACGGGCAGCAAGGAGACGCGGGCGAACCCGGTGGCGAGCCAGATCTGCAACGGCGCGATGTCGATGCGGCGGGCGGGGTGGAATGCCGCGTTTCTGGATGAGCTGGCGAATTTTCCCAACGGCCACAAGGACGACCAGGTGGATGCGCTGGCCCGCGCCTATGCGATGCTGCTGCAGGCGCCGATGCCGGCGCGGTTCACGCGGCTTATCCATGCCGGGCGGTAGGGAAGAACCTTCTTTTTTGAAAAAAAGAAGCAAAAAACTTTTGGGCGGCTGTCGCGGGCTCGCCGGAGAGGCGCTTAGGGAAGGATCGGGGTTTGTTTCGCACGATTGCTGATCTGGTGCCGGACGATCGGGATTATCCGGAACGGGCACGCACGCTCTCGCTGTATCAGCGCATCTTGGATGGCAGCTTTTATGATGCGTTGCCGTACGAGTTTCATCAGGAGCGCACCGATAGCGGGGAGTATATCCCGCTGCGGCAACGCAGGCCATCGGTGCGGTATGGCCTGGCGCGGCTGGTGGTTGAGGATAGCGTGGCGCTGCTGTTCAGCGAAGGGCATTTTCCCGCCTTCGATTCGCCGGATCCGGGCGTGCGCGAGGCCCTGGCAGATGTGGTGCGCGATGCCAAGCTGAATGCCGTGATGGTGGAAGCCGCACTGCGTGGCAGCGTGGGATCGGTGGCGCTGCTGCTGCGCGTGCTGCACGGGCGCGTGTTTGTTGATGTGCTGGACACGGTTTTCCTGACGCCGGTGTGGGACCCGATGGCGCCGGATACGCTGGTGCGGGTGTGCGAACGCTACAAGGTGAGCGGCGCGGGGCTGGTGGCGCAGGGATACGATGTTGATCCCGGTGCGACCTATTGGTTTCAGCGCATATGGGATGCGGAGTGGGAGCGGTGGTTCACGCCGCTGCGGGTGGGCACGGCGGCGGCGGCGCTGGAGGATGCGGAACGTTCCACACGGCATGGTCTTGGATTTGTGCCGCTGGTGTGGATACGCAATCTTCCTGGTGGCAGCGGCGTGGATGGCGCGTGCAGCTTTCGCAGTGCGATCGATACCGGCATCGAGATCGATTACCAGTTGAGCCAGGCTGGACGTGGGCTGAAATACAGCAGCGATCCGACATTGCTGATCCGTGAGCCGGCCGGGCTGGACGGCAACATGGTGCGGGGTGCGGCCAACGCGCTGGTGGTGAGCGAGAAGGGTGACGCAAAGCTGCTGGAAATCGGCGGCACGGCGAGCCAGGCGGTAATCGAGTATGTGCGGACCCTGCGTGAGTTCGCGCTGGAAAGTCTGCATGGGAACAGGGCGGAGGCAAACCGGCTGACGGCGCCGGCGAGCGGCCGCGCGTTGCAGCTGATGAACCAGGGGCTGCTGTGGCTGGCCGATAATCTGCGCGTGAGCTACGGGCAAGGCGGCTTGCTGGATCTGGCACGGATGATTTTGCGGGCGAACCGTGTGTATCCGCTGCATGTGGGCGGGCGCGTGCTGCCGCGGCTGGATTGCGCGGCGGTTGTGAGTCTGCGCTGGCCGGACTGGTATCCGGATGACGCGCTGGATGGGCAGCGGACGGCGGAGACACTGATTTCACTGGTGGCGGCTGGGCAGATGTCACGCGAGACGGCGCTGCGTGTGCTGGCGGCAAGCTACGACATTGAGGATGTGGACGCTGAATTACAGCGGATTGCGGCTGAACGATACCATGAGGGGGCGACATGAGCGCGGATGATGCTGGCGGGCAAGCGGAGGCTTTTGCGGCGTTGAAGGCGCGCGCTGAGGCTTTGGAGAAGCAGTTGCAGGAGGCGGAGGCTGCCTCCGCCGCCAAGATCCGGCAGGCCGAGCTGAAGGCGGAGGCCGTGCGGGCGGGAATCGTGGATCTGGATGGGCTGCGGATTCTGACGCCGGAGGCGAACACGGGCGAGCCGGCGGAGGTGATCGGCAAGCTGCGGCGGGAGAAGCCGTGGCTGTTCTCGGCCGGGAGTTCGAGCAGCGCGGCGGTGGCGCCGGCGGCGGCGCCAGTGACCCGCAAGCTGGCGACGGAAATGAGCGTGGAGGAGTGGCGGGCGGCGCGGGCGGAGTTGGTGCGGAGGAAGTAAGGCTTGGGGGGGCGCAGCCCCCCCCAGACCCTCCGCTTGGGGATTCGTCTCTAGACCCTGGGCTTGCCTGGCGATCCCCCAAACCGTGCCGGATCCAGACAGATGGGGGTCTGGGGCCTGTAGGCCCCAGCTGTGCCCCCTACTTGAAGTATGGGGGGCAGAGCCCCTGGCCTTTCTTTTTTGTGGAACCACGGGGAGCTTCGCTCCCCCTTTTCTTGAGGGGCACCCATGAGCATATCGAATTTCCCGGCAGCGCTTCAGCCGATCATCCAGCAAGGTTTCCTGGAGCGCGAGTTCCAGCAGGCGCTGCGGTCACGCCTTGGGTATCGTGCCTGCGCGGACCGGGAAGACTTCGCCGTGGGCATCGGCGAGACGCTGACGAAGACGCGCGCGGGCCTCAAGCCGGCGGTGACGACACCGCTTGCCGCCAATACCAACACGAACCTCGATAACGGGTTGACACCCGGATCGTGGAACGTGGAACAATTCACGCTGACGCTGAACCATTACGCCGCCACCATGGATCTGAACATGGTGACAAGCCGCGTGGGGATTGCCAGCCAGTTCCTGCAGAACGCCTATGTGAACGGCGAACAGGCCGCGCGCAGCCTGGATGATCTGGCGCGGAACGCGCTGTTCAGCGCGTATTTCGGCGGCAATACGCGGGTGACCGCGACGCTAGGCAGCGCCGGGGCGACGATTGCCGTGGACGACGTGCGCGGGTTTCAGACGGCGTTCGTGAATGGCGTGCAGCAGCCGGTGAGCCCCGCCAATCCGCTTGGCGTGACGGTGGGCGCGGATATCTATACACTGATCGGCGTGGCGCCGGATGTGAATAACGTATCCACCGCGCCGGGCGGACAAAGCGGCCAGTTGACGTTCAACGGCTCGGTTTCGGTGAGCGACGCGACGGCGGGAAATACGGTGCAGGCAGCGACGGCATCGGCGATCCTGCGGCCGAATGGGCGAACCAACACATCGCTGATCCAGGCTGGCGATACGCTGGCGATGACCAGCATTCTGGACGCGGTGGCGGATTTGCGGGTGAATGCGGTGCCCGATGTCGATGGCGCCTATAACTGCTATCTGGATCCGATCAGCGCACGGCAATTGTTCGCCGATCCGGATTTCCAGCGCCTGTTCATTGGTGCGACGTCGGCCAACGAGATTTTCCGGCCGGGCCAGGGTGTGGTGAATGAGTTTCTGGGCTTGCGCTTTGTGCTGACAACGGAATCCTACGTGCAGGCGCATCCGACTCTGGCGGGGGCGCTGATCCGCCGGCCGATCGTGGTGGGGCAGGGCGCGCTGGTGGAGGGGGATTTCGCGGGCATGGCGGCGGACGATGTGAAGCCGAAGGATGCGCTCGTATCCCTGGTGGATGGGGTGTGCATGGTGACGCGTGAGCCGATCGACCGGCTGCAGCAGATCATTGCGCAATCTTGGTACTGGATCGGCGGATTCTGTGCGCCATCGGATACCACGACGAATAGTCTGACGGTTCCGACAGCGACGAACGCTAATTACAAACGGGCGGTGATGATCGAGCATATTGGGTGAATGCGCGACATCGGCGGGTTGTGTGAGGAGGGCGCATGCTGACGGATCAGCAGAAGACGGATGTTCGCAGGTTTTGCGGGTATCCGGCGTATGGCGCCTCACCGGCCGGCAATATCGGGTGGCGGTTTTACACGGCGTATGGGCTGCTTGAGTATCGGATGAACAATCTGTCGGCGGCAGAGATTGCCGTGGTGCTGAATTATCTGGCGACTTTGACGCAGCTGGAGAGTGCGGTGCCGGCGGCGAGCGAGAATCTGGATACCAACAAGGCGGCGTCCTGGATGCATAATCCGGGAGAAATCAGCGACAGGCTGCGGTTGCTGGATGAGTGGCGCCGGCGGCTGTGCGGTTTCTTCGGTGTGCCGCCTGGCGAGGGTTTAAGCGGCAATTGCCTGCAATGGGTGGTTTGATGGATTCGTGGTTGCTGGATAACCTGATTGCAAAGGGCATGGGCGTGGCGGCGCGCAAGCTGGGGCGGCCGTTCAATGTGTTTCGGCCGGATGGCGCCATGCAGCCGCTGGCGCCGCAGAACCGGGTGATCAAGTTGTTCGCGGTGTTCCAGGCCGAAGGCGGGGCGCCGCATGCGCCGGATTATGGCGAGGCGCTGTGGCAGGGCATTTTCGATTCCGTATATACCCAGGCGGCCGACTATCTTGTGGGTCCGCGGGAGACGTATTTTGTGGCGGCGCAGAAGCCTCTATTGCCGGTGCAGTGCGTGCTGACGAACCGGGTGGTGACGGTGGTGCGTCCTGCGCCGGCGGCGCAGGGTGGGTATAGCGGGCTTTATGCGACATCCGGCGAGCGGGTGATCATGGGATGGCCGTGCAGCCTGCTGGAGGCTGGCGGCCGAGGTGCGGGCGCGGCACTGACCGAGACGCGATTCGGGAACTGGGTGATGCTGCTGCCGGCGCTGCCGGTGCCGATCGAGGTGGCTGACGTCGTCTCCGATGAGCGCGGCAGCACCTATGTCGTGAGCATCGCGGAGCAGAGCACGCTGGGCTGGCGGCTGCTGGTGCGGCAAATCGGCGCGTAGCCGGCTCGGTCCGCGACAGCACCACCAAAAGTCTTTTGCTTCTTTTCTTCAGAAAAGAAGACCTTTCTTTTTTTTCTGGAGGCAGCCAGTGCAAGCCGAGCAGCTTCATGTTGTGACAGCGCGTTTCAATCCGCTGCGCTGGGTGACACCGGACCGGCATTATCGCGACTGGGTTTCGCATATGCTGGATTCGGGTGTGCGGCTGACGGTGGTGGAGGTGCAGTATGGGCGGCGGGAATTCACCTGCGATTTGCCGTACGTGAATCACGTTGGGCTGCGGGCGGATAGTTGGTCGTGGAGCAAGGAATGCGCGCTGAACGAGGGGATCAAGCGGATTCCCGATGCGGATTTCATCGCCTGGGGTGATGCGGATATTTGGCATCGCAAGGATGGCTGGGCGCGGGAGGCGGTGGAGTATTTGCAGCATTATCGGGTGTTGCAGACCTGGACGAAGGCGCTGGATCTGGGGCCGAACGATGAGCTGATCGGGGTGCATCAATCTTTCTGCGCGCAATACATGGCCGGCGCCCCGCTGGTGGCGGAGGGTGCGAAGTTCTGGAAGTTCGATGGCGGCTATGCGGAGTATCCCCATAGCGGGTATTTCTGGGCCTGCCGGCGGGAGTTGCTGGATTGGACGGGCGGGTTGTTCGAGCTGGCCGGGATGGGCAGTGCGGACCACCATATGGCGCTGGGTTTTGTGGGGCGTGTGGAGCGGAGCTGGCCGGCGGGGACGAGCGCCAGCTACGCTGCGCATCTGCTGCGATGGCAGGCGCGGGCGATGCGGTATGTGAATGGTCGCATTGCCGCGCTGCCAGGGATTATCGAGCATCGTTTCCATGGCGCGAAACAGAACCGGGGGTATCTCGGGCGCTGGGACATGTTTGTAAAGCACGGGTTCGATCCGGATACAGATCTGAAGCGGAACAGTTATGGCGTGCTCGAGTGGGCCGGCAACAAGCCGGAACTGGAGCGGGAGTGGGATCTGTATTTGCGGTCTCGCCGCGAAGACGACAACGCGATGTGAGGATATACCGTGGCCGATCTGAGCGACGTGGAGACGGCGCTGGTGGGCGCGGTGACGGCGGCGGTGTACCCCGCGGGCCCGTCGCTGCCGAGTGTTACGGGTGGTCCGGTAAGGGTTTATCGCGGCTGGCCGATGTCTGGTGCGCTGGCGGCGGATATGGCGGCGGGTGTTGCCAATATCAGCGTGTTTGCGGTGCCGGGGGCGACTCGTAATACGACGCGCTGGGGACCGGTGAGCACTGTGACGCCGGGTGTGGCGACACTGACCGTGGCGGTGCAGGGCGGTAGCGCGACGTTCGGCGGATCGGGCGGTGCAGGGCAGTTGGCGGGATTGCTGGTAGCCGGGCAGCCGTATGTTTACGTGGGGCAGGCCGGGGATACGGCGGTGGTGGCGGCCGCGGTGCTGGCGCAGAGCGTTCAGGCGGTCCGGCCATGCCTGCTTTCCGGCAGCACGGTGACGGTGCCGGGGGTGAGCAGCCTGGTGGCGCGCGTGGCGGTGCGTGCGGCCTCCAGCACGGAATGGGCGAGGCAGAAGCAGGGGTTTCGTATTTCCGCCTGGTGCCCGACGCCGGTGCTGCGTGATCTGGTGTGCGGCGTTGTGGGCAGCGCGTTGGCAGCGACGAGTTTTATAACGCTTGCCGACGGCAGTGGCGGGCGGGTTCGGTATCGATCCAGCTCCAGCATCGATGATGACCAGGATGCGCAGGTTTACAGGCGCGATCTTGTCTATGACGTCGAATACGGCACCAGCGTGGCCGGCGTGGTGCCTTCGATGCTGTTCGGCGATCTCGTGATGAACGGGCACGGCATTTACGGTTGAGGAGATCTGGCGATGGCGACGGCTTTGATCGTGGTGCGTGCTTTCGGGCAGCACAGGCCGGGTGACATGATCACCGATCCGGCCGAGGCGCGCACGCTGCTGCTGGGCGAGCATGCGCATGATGTGATCAGGGTTGCAGCACCGGCGGCAGCGCCGGCGGCGGCTTCCAAGGGACGGGAGGAAGCCTGATTATGCCGATATATCAACAGGGTTCGCTGAATACCACGGCGCTGGTGGTGCCGGATCTGTATGTGCAGATCGTGGCGCCGCAGAACCTGGTTCTGAACGGTGTGCCGACGAACGTGATCGGTGTTGTGGGATCAGCACCTTGGGGGCCGGTGAACCAGCCAGTGGCGATCGGCACGATGGCCGACTATGCTCAGGCGTTCGGGCCTGTGATGGTGCGGCCGTATGACATGGGCACGTCGGTGGCGACGGCCGTGCAGCAGGGGGCGACGAACTTCCGCTGCGTGCGCGTGACGGATGGCACCGATGCGGCGGCGAGCACGGCGATCGGGCTGGTGGGCGGCGGCAGTTTCGCCGTGATGATCAGCGCGCTGTATACGGGGTCGCAGGGCAATGGCATCACCGTGACCCTGTCGGCCGGTTCCGTGCTTGGGCAGTGGCAGGCGGTGGTGACGATGCCGGGGATGGTGCCGGAGGTTTATTCGAACCTTGCTGCGCCCAGCAATGCCGCGTTCTGGCAGAACCTGGTGAACGCGATCAATCAGGGCAATGGCCCGCTGCGTGGACCATCGCAGCTTGTGGTGGCCACGCTGGGCACGGCGACCGCGACGGCGCCGGCCGCGTTCGGCCCGCTGGGTCTGGCGGGCGGCAGCGATGGCGCTTCCGGCGTGACATCGGCCATCATGGTCGGGCAGGATACGCTGCCGCGCACGGGCATGTATGCGCTGCGCAACCAGGGCTGTGGCATCGGTGTGCTGGCGGATATGGTGGATTCCACACAATGGACCACGGTTGCGGCGTTCGGCCTTTCGGAAGGGGTATATATGATCCTGACCGGGCCGGCCGGCCAGGCGATCAGCGATGCGGTATCGCTGATCCAGACGGCGGGGCTAAATTCCTACGCGGCCAAGCTGATGTTTGGCGATTGGGTGTTCTGGAACGATCAGGCGAATGGGCAGACACGGCTGGTTTCGCCGCAAGGTTTTGTTGCTGGTCGGCTGGGTAATCTCTCGCCGGAACAATCGAGCCTGAACAAGCCGCTGTATAGCGTGGTAGGCACCCAGCGCAGCGGTGTGCCGGGCAGTGGCCAGACAGCGACATATAGCGATGCGGAGCTGGGCGTGCTGTTCCAGGCGGGTATCGATGTGATTGCCAATCCGCAGCCGGGCGGGGCGTATTGGGGTGTGCGATGCGGGCACAACACATCGTCCAACCCCGCCATCAACGGGGATAATTATACGCGGCTGACCAATTACATCGCGGCGACGCTGGCGGCGGGCATGGGGCAATTTGTGGGCCAGGTGATCAATACAGGGTTGTTCCAGCAGATACGATCGACGCAACTGAGCTTTCTACAGGCGCTGCTGGCGCAGGGTGTTCTGGGCAGCCTGGATGGATCGCCGCCTTATTCGGTGATTTGCGATACCAGCAACAATCCGCAGAGCCGGACGAGCCTTGGCTATGTGCAGAGCGATGCGCAGGTGCAGTTCCAGGGCATTAACGAGAAGTTCATCGTGAATGTGGAGGGGGGGCAGACTGTGGTGGTGCAGAAGCAGGTGCTGCCCACTTAAGATAGAGTCTTCTTTTCTGAAGAAAAGAAGCAAAAGACTTTTGTTCGTGCTGTCGCGGACCGAGCCGGCAGCGTACGCCCTAGGTAAAAGTTTTTTGGTTCTTTTTTTCAAAAAAGAACATTCTTCCTTTCTGGAGAAAGCTGATGCCGATCAATTCCTTCTCGATCGGACGCGATTGCCAATTGGTGGTGATGGGCCCGCAAGGCCGCGTCGATCTGACATATGTGACGGGGTTCGAAAGCCGGCAGATGACGCAATCCGTTCGGCTGGACCGGCTGGATGGCGTGCCGATGGGGGCGGAGCTGCCGAAGGGGTGGGAAGGCAGTTTCGAAGTGGAGCGCGGCACCAGCGCGGTGGATGATTTTATTGCCGCGGCCGAGCAGATATTTCTCACGCAGGGCTCTCTGCCAGCCGGCACGGTGTATCAGTATGTGACGGAAGTGGATGGGTCCACATCGACGTACGAGTATTCCGGCGTGGTTTTCAAGCTGGTGAATGCTGGCACGTGGCGGGGTGATGCGAGCGTGAAGCAGAAGCTGGAGTTTTTCGCCACGCAACGGCAGCGCATCTGATGGCATCGCCAAGCGCGCAGATTATCGCGGCGGCGGCGGCATCGCTTTCGGCGCAGGATTGCGATGGGCGGGAGATTACGCTGCGGCGGATGACGGCGTTGGATAGGCTGCGGTTGTTCAAGGCGATCGGGCCGGTGCTGGCGCAGAACAATCCGTATCTCGGGATGGCGATGCTGGCGGCTTCGGTTTCGGCCATCGATGGCGTGCCGGTACCGCCGCCGGTGACGGAAGCGCAGATTGAAGCCCTGGTTGGCAAGCTTGGTGATCGTGGGCTTGCCGCGGTGGCGGCGGCGATGGAGGCGGATGACCAGCCAAGCTTAGGGAGTGACGCCCAGGGAAACTGAGCCGGCACCCCGATCTTGTGGACTGTCTGTATCTGGTCCGGAACGGGGTGCCGTTCGATGTGGCGTTCTGCCTGCCGGTGGATGAGCGCCTGGCGTGGGTTGTGGCGATGGGGCGGCTGGAGGGGCTGGAGTTCGAGTGGGGGTCGCAAACGTGGACGAAGCCTTGATGGATGCGCTGCTGGCGGCCGGCGATCGGCTGGCGGCGGCGTTGCGCGCCGGGTTGGTGGCGCGTGGGCTGCCGGCTGAGTTGAGCGTGCGTGTGGAGGGCGGCCGGGTGGTGGTGGCCAGCCGTGCGCGGGAGGTGCGGGCAGCGGAGCTGGGGGCGCCAGGTCGGCCGCCCAGCGCGCCGCTGGAAACGCTGGCGCGGGGCACGGCTGGCGACATCGCTCGGGTGGTGGGCGATGTTCTGGGGAGCGCGCGCCGGTGAGCGAAGTGTTCGAAATCGGCGTGGCGCTGGCGCTGAGCGACGGCGTTTCGGAAGAGATGGCGCGGTTGCGGCGGGATATGGCGCGGTGGCAGGCGGGTTTGCGCGCCGGCGGGGTGCCGGTGGCGGCGCTGCACAGGGCGGCGGGGCGGGCGCAGTCGGTTTCGGGCGCTGCGGTGGCGGAGCGGGTGGTGGTACCGAAAACGGTTCCGGTGCCGCCATCCGTGCCGCCCTGGGCAGACCAGGGCGCGGCGCCGGCGCCTGACGTGGCAAGGCATCGGCCTGAAGCCGGGGTGCCTGAACGCGCCCCCGCGCAGGTGCCCGGCGAACGGCTTGTGGCCGTGGTGCAGGCGGCCGCGCCGCAGCCTGTGGCGCCTTCGGGGCAACAGGCGCGGCCGTTGCAGCAGGCGCCTCGTGCGCCGGTGCCAGATGCCGCGCCGCCGGCCGCACATTTGGGCGCGATCGGTGAACGTGCGCGGCAGCCTGCGGCCGTTGCTATGGCTGTGGCGATGCGGCCCGGCGCGGTGCTTCCAGCGGCCTCGCCGGCGGATATCACCCGCAGGGTTGATGCAGATGCGCCTGCACCGCAGAGCCGGACCGGGCCGGATAGGGGGCATGCCCCGGCTCCGCTGGTGTGGATACACGGGCCAGGCGGCGATGCGCCGCCAGGCGCGCCCGTGCAACCCGCGGCGCCGGTGAGGGCCGCGATCCTGCAGCAGGCGGGGGCGGGACAGGCGGCGGGTGGTGCACCTGTTGTTCAGCCGGCGGGCGGCGCGGGGCGCGGGCAAGAGCCTCGGCGGAACGGCGATACGAGTGCTGCGTCGCCGGACCCGGGGCCTGCCCCGCAAGGCGCGCAGGGGCCAATCGGTGGCGATGTGTTTTTGGATGGGGTTCTGGTGGGCAAGTGGATGTCCCGCTTTTTGGGGCGGGAGGCGATGCGCGCGCCTTCCGGCCCCACCGGGTTTGATCCGCGCCGCGGCCGGCTGATGCCGGGCGCGACTGTGGGGGGCTGATGGCACTTCTGACACTCGGCAGCATGGCGCTGGAGGGTTTTGAGGCGCCGGCCGGCGTGCGCTTCGGCGGCGGACAGCGCCTGGCGGTGCATAGACTGATCGGTGGCGCGCGGGTGATCGACGCGATGGGGCGCGATGATGCGGCGCTTGTGTGGGCAGGCATCTTTTCCGGATCGGATGCAGGCGAGAGGGCGCGCATGCTGGATGCGATGCGCGTGGCGGGTGCGCCGCTGACGCTCGCGTGGGACGAATTCTGCTACACGGTGGTGATCGGTTCGCTGGACATGGAGTACTGCAATCCCTGGTGGGTCGAATACCGGATCAGTTGCACTGTGCAGGCGGATCTGGCGCAAAGCGTGGACCTGTTCACGCCGACGCTTGCCGATAGCGTGCTGAGCGATCTGAATTCGGCCGCGGCCTATTTCGATGTGACGGGCGCTATCGCGGCCACATCGGCGCCGAATGGTTTGGTGCAGGGCGGCGGCGGGCTGACGCGGAGCGAGGCGGCCGTGGCGGCGGCGCAGAGCGCCATTGCGCAAGGCATGGCGGCAGCGGGCGCGGGCCTGGCCTCGGCCAGCCTGGCGACGCTGGTGAGTTCGGCGGGCAGCCTGGCGCAATTGAGTTGTGCGGCCGGGTATGTGGGCCGGTCGCTGGCCAATCTGGATGGGGCAGGAAGCTGATGCAGGTGATCACGGTTGCCAGCGCCAATCTTTTTGCCGTGGCCGCGCAATATTTGCAGGATGCGACGCAGTGGGTGCGGATCGCGGAGCTGAACGGCATTACCGATCCGTGGCTGAGTGGGCTGGTGACGCTGACGCTGCCCGATGTGGATCCTTCCGCGGGGGGCGGCATTGGCCAGCAGTGAGACGCGTGCGCCAGATCTGCTGGTGCTGGTGAACGGCGCACCAGTGGCCGGCGTGATCGATGCGGAGGTGAGCAGCAATGCGCATCTGGCGGCGGATCGCTACAGGCTGAGCGCCGCCCTGACTGAATCGGGTTATGCGGTGTGGGATCAGGCCACGCTGCAGATCGAGGTGAGGATGGCCCTGGATGGCGCCTGGGCCAGCATGATCCTGGGGCCGGCGGACCGGCTGGAGGTGGATGCGGGGCGCGGTGTGGTGAGCGTGGAGGGGCGGGATATGACCGCCGCCTTCATTGCCGCGCGCACGCAGGAGACGTTCGAGAACCAGACATCGAGCCAGATTGCGACCACGCTGGCAGGGCGCCATGGTTTGCAGGCTGCGGTGACGCCAACGAGCGGCCTGGTGGGCCGGAATTTTCAGAATGACCATGCGCGCACGACGCTGGATCAGCATGCGGGCGTGACGACGGAGTGGGATTTGCTGATCCGGCTGGCCGAGCTGGAGAGTTTTAATGTGTGGGTATCCGGCCAGACGCTGAACTTCGCGCCGCCTGGGCCGGTGACGGCGCCCTTGGTGCTGACGCCCGCGGATTGCCTGGAGATGCGGCTGGAGCGCGATCTGACGCTGAGCGGCGGCGTGACGGTGAGCGTGAAAAGCTGGGATTGCCGGGGGCAGCAAAGCGTTGTGCAAACGGCAAGCTCAGCCGCGATTGGCGGCTCGCCGCTCAGCTACATGGTGCTTCAGCCGAACCTGACGGGCAACGCAGCCAGCCAATTGGCGCAGCGCATGATGACGCAGATGGCGCAGCAGGCACGTACGGTGTGTATCGACATGCCGGGTGATCTGACAACGTTTCCGCGCGGCGGGCTGACACTTGCTGATACGGGTACGGATTTTGACGGCGCATATTTCATCACCGATGTGGAGCGCCGCATTTCGTTTGAACGCGGATATACCCAGACGATACAGGCGAGGTTGCCGCCATGGACGGATTTTTCAACCAGCTGAAGGCGCAGTCCGCGCAGCAGGATCAGGGCTGGGCGCAGCCGCGGCTGGCGGTAGTATCCTCGGTGGATCCGGCCACGGCGACCGCGCGGGTGATGATTCAGCCCGAGGGCGTGCTTTCAGGCTGGCTGCCAATCGCCTCCGCCTGGGTGGGCGCCGGATGGGGCCTGGCATGCCTGCCGGCGCCTGGCGACCAGGTGGTGGTGATTTGGCAGGAGGGCAATGCGGAACACGGCATTGTCGTCGCTCGGTTATGGTCCAACGTGGCGGCGCCGCCGGCGGCGCCGGTGGGCGAATTCTGGGTGGTGCATCGGAGCGGCAGCTTTTTGAAGCTGTGCAATGATGGATCGATCCAGAGCAGTGCGGGCACGTGGACGCATACCGGCAATCTGGTGGTGACCGGAAATGTTTCCGATTATCACGGTTCTCTGGCGCAGTTGCGCGGGCACTACAACGCGCATGTGCATCCGCCATCGGATACGCCGCCCACGCCGGCCGATTGAAGGGGGCAATTATGCCTGATGCAGCCTTGCTCTGGGGGGGCGATCTCTCCGCGGGGCCGACCGGCGATATCGCGGTGGCGGCGGAGACAGCGCTTGGCCAACAGCGTGTGCTGCGCCGCCTGCTGACCAATCCTGGAGATTATATCTGGCAGCCGAGCTATGGCGCGGGTCTGGCCCAATTTGTCGGGCAACCTTGCGATGTGGCTTCCATACGATCGGTGATCAGAAGCCAGATTTTCATGGAAGCAACGGTGGCGCGCCTGCCGGAGCCGGCGATCGATGTGCAGAGCGTGCAGGACGGCAGCGTGTTCGTGCAGATCCAGTATGTCGACAGCACGACGGGATCGACCCAGGTTTTGTCCTTTTCAGTGAGTGCCTGAGATGATCCTGCCGCTGCAGAATTTTTCCAACCTGATGCAGAATATGTCGGCGACCGTGCAGGGCAGTGCGGCGCAACTGATCGACCTTTCGGTCGGCAGCGTGCTGCGCGCCGTTTTGGAGGCATGCGCGTCCGTCGCGCTGTGGATGCAGTGGCTGATCCTGCAAGTACTTTCCATGACACGCGCGGCCACCAGCAATGGCAGCGATCTGGACAGCTGGATGGCGGATTTCTCACTGACCCGCCTGCCGGGCGCCCCGAGCGTGGGGGACGTGATTTTCGCCCGTTACACCACCGGGGTGACGGCGACCATCCCCGTCAATACGGTCGTGATGACCTCTGATGGAACGCAGAGCTTTTCCGTGGTGGCGCAACCGGCCAACCCGGCCTGGAATGGCGCGGCCGGTTACACGCTGGCGGCGAATGTCGCGAGCATTGCCGTGCCGGTGCAGGCGGCTTCTGCGGGTACGGGGGGCAATATCCAGCCGGGGGCGATCGGACTGCTCGGCTCCGCGATCCCAGGGGTGGATACGGTTTCCAATACGGCCGCCTTTACCGGTGGGGTGAATGCGGAGAGCGACGCGGCGTTTCGCGCCCGGTTTACCCTCTACATCAACAGCCGGTCGCTGGCGACGGCGGGCGCGATCGATTTCGCGATTGCCTCGCTGCGGCAGGGGCTGCGCTATACGGTGCTGGAAAACGTGGATACCGCCGGCAACAGCGTGCCGGGTAATTTCTGCGTTGTGGTGGATGATGGCACGGGTTCGCCGCCCGCCGCGCTGATTGCCAATGCGAGCGCGGCCGTGGACGCGGTGCGGCCAATCGGCACCACCTATGCCGTGACCGGGCCGGTTGTTGTGCCAGTGACGGTGGTGATGGCGATCGAGACATCCAATACCGCGACAGCATCTTCCGTGGCGCTGGCCATACAGCAGGGCATTCTCGCCTGGATCGGCAGCTTGCCGATTGCGGGCGTGCTGGCCGTTTCCAAGCTGGAGGCAATTGCGCATGCGACCGATCCTTCGGTGATCAGCGTCACCTCGACGATGATAAACGGTGCCACGGCGGATATGACGGCGGCGGATAATGCGGTTTTGGTGGCGGCGAGTGTAACAGTGAACTGAAGGAAGAATGTTCTTTTTTGAAAAAAAGAACCAAAAAACTTTTATCCAGGGCGTACGCTTCCGGCGGGTCCGCGACAGCTGTCCAAGAGTTTTTGCTTCTTTTTTTCAAAAAGAAGAGTCTTCCTTTCTACGTGGTGATGGCATGCTCGGTAGCATATCCGATTTCATCCGCCGTATGCAGCTTGTTCTGCCCACGCGCTGGTTCGCCGATTCCGCGCCGGTGGCGGCCGCCGTGCTTGGTGGGCTCGGCACCGCATGGGCCTGGATCTACCAGCTGATCCAGACCGTGCGTGCCCTCGCGCGCATTGCATCGGCAAGCGGGACTTTTCTGGATCTGATCAGCACCGATTTCTTTGGCGCATCGCTGCCGCGGTGGCAGAACGAAAGTGATGCCGGTTTCCTCAAGCGTATTCAGAACGAGATGTTGCGGCCGCGGGCGACGCGGGCGGCGCTGGCTTTGGCGCTGAGCGAACTCACCGGCCGGGCGCCGGTAATCTTCGAGCCGGTGCGGCCGGAGGATACGGGTGGGTACACGATTGGTGGCGTGGGCTACGGGGTTGCCGGCGGTTGGGGAAACCTTTGCCTGCGGCATACGAGTTTTGTGACAGCCTGGCGGCCGCTGGGCGCCGGGATCGCTTATGTGGCGGGGTATGGCACTGGCGGTCCGCTGGCCTATGGCGATCTCTCCCAGGTGGCGGCGCCGGTTTCCGATGCCAGCATTTTCGCCCAGGCCGCCGCGGTGATTCCCGCGGGGCACACCGCCTGGATGCGCCTGCAAGGATGACGCCACACCGGCGATGGCTGCGCCGCGCCATCGCCTTCACGACCTGGCTAAAAGGGGCTTTGCAAGATGGATCGTCAGATCGTGTATCCCGGGTGCATTCCGCTCGATACAGACATCCTTAATATCGAGCGTAACGTTCTGGTGGCACTGGGATATCTTACCCAGGCAACGCTGGGCACCGCAACGATTGCCGATGGGCTGGCCTGCACGCCGACATCGCCGGCTTCGATGTCCGTGTCGATTGGGCCTGGCAGCATCACGCAGTTCGGTGTGGTGGACACCACCGCATTCGGATCGCTTCCGGCGCTGAGCAATGATCCTTTGGTGCGCATGGGCACCAATCTTGGCAGCACGGGCTTCACGCTGGCGGCGCCAACCACGCAGGGCCAGTGCATCAACTATCTGGTTCAGGCGAGCCTGCTGGAGCAGGACGCAACGCCGATTGTTCTGCCGTATTACAACGCTGCCAATCCCGGGCAGCCGTATAGCGGGCCGGGCAATAATGGCGCGCCGCAGAACACGCAGCGCCTGCAATCGGTGCAGTTGGAGATGAAGGCCGGGCCGCCAGTGGCGATCGGCGCGCAGAATATCCCCAACGTCGATGCCGGCTGGGTGGGGCTGTATGTGATCACGGTCGAATACGGGCAGACGGCCATTACCGGCAGCAGCATTGCCGTGCTGCCGGCGGCCCCGTTTGTGACCTGGAAGTTGCCGCAGCTTTCGCCTGGCACACGCAACCTGGTGGTATTTCAACCAACGACGCAAGGCACGTGGACGGTTCCGGCCGGCGTTTCCGTGCTGAAACTGCGGCTGTGGGGCGGCGGTGGCGCGGGCGGCAGCGGCTTTGAAGGTGCGGGCGGTGGCGGTGCCGGCGGCGGCTATAGCGAGGGATTTTATAGCGTTTCGCCGGGGCAGAGTTTTGTTGTCAGCGTCGGCAATGGCGGCGCCGCGTCCAATGGCGGCAGTTCCAGCTTCGGCAGCCTGGCCATGGCCACCGGCGGCCAGGCCGGCGCCAGCGGTGGCAGCGGCGCGGGCGGGGCGGGCGGCAGTGGCGGCACAGGCTCCGGCAGCGGGTTGTGCATCACCGGCAGTGCCGGTGGGGCGGCATTCGGCGCAGGCGGCGCCTGGCTCAGCGGGGCAGGCGGCGGTGCGTTAGGCAGCGCCGGCGCGGTGCCGGCCACCGGGGCGGCCACTGGGTCGATCGCCGGGGTGAACGCCACGGCGCCCGGGGCGGGGGGATCCGGCGGCATCGGCATCGCAAGCGGCGGCGACGGTGGCCCCGGCCTGGTACTGGTGGAGTGGTAGCGGCGCGGCATCGCATCCACGCAGGCGGGCTCTGAAAGGATAGTGCATGCCGACGCAAGCAAGTTTTTCGTGGCAGCCGAGCACGGCGCGCGTTGTGGTGGTGGATGGCTTCGGCCCGTTTCCCCGCGGCAGCTTCCAGACCTTTCCGCCGCCGCTCGTATGGCCGGTGAAGGATCCCGGCGATGTGCTCGATTACGTGATCGACCTTTCGGAGGCGCTGGCGGGAAACACCGGCGATTCGATCGGAAGCCTGGATGTAACGATCCTGCCGAATGCCGCCGGGGATCTGACGCTGCAATCTTCCTCGGCGGATGGCGATCTGGCGGTACTTTGGCTTTCCGGTGGCAACGCGGGCACGAACTATGCCGTCAATGTCACGATCGGCACCAATAGCGGGCGCACGATCTCGCGTTCCGTCACGCTGCCGGTGGCGTGGCTTGCGACGCCCTCGGCCACGGCAAACGATATCACGGATCAGACCGGGGCGCCGATTACCGATCAGACGGGGGCGCCGATTACATTAAGCTAGGAAATAGTTCTTTTTGAAGAAAAGAAGCCAAAACCTTTTGCCACCTGATGCGCGCCTCGCCGGCACCATACGCCATAGGTAAAAGTTTTTTGGTTCTTTTTTCCAAAAAAGAACATCTTCCTGTCTTGGACTTTTCGCAGCACCGCTCCCCCCCGAAGGGTTATGAGGAGGCAGACACAGCATGCCCACTATCGCACAATTGCCAACGGCAACAACCACAAATGCACAGGATGAGGTGCCGATCAGCCAGTCCGGCATCACCCGTGCGGTATCGGTGGCGCAGTTGCTCAGCGGCACGCAAGCGGCGATCGAAGTGCCCAGCCCCAGCGTGCTCGGCCGCGCCTCGCTGGGGCCGGGCGGGCCGGAATCGCTCGGTGTGGGCTTAGGCCTTGTGGTGCAGAGCGCCGCGCTGAACGCCAACGGCGGCGATCACGCCTCCTTCGTGCAGGAGAACGCGTTTGCTGCCGGCGATGAGGTGATTGTCAATTCCAGCGGCACACCCACCCGCTTGCCGATCCCGGCGCTGCGCGCGCTGTTCAGCGCCGGCACCAACGTTTCCATCGGCACCACCGGGGTGATCGCTGCCAGCACGGATCCCGGTGTTACCAGCGAACTCACGACGCTTTCCCAAGGGATCACCGCGGCGAACACCAGCATTGCGGCGCTGGGTGCCAAAATTCCCAGCGGCGGATTTGCGGGGCTGAACGCGAGCGGGCAGATGACATCGCCGGTTGCCGGTGATGTCAGTCTCGGCACCGTGCTCGCATCCTCCACCGCCGTGCCGCGCGACCTGGCTGTGCGGGCGCTGGATGTAATCAATGTGCTGGATTTCGGCGCGGTTACGGGCGGCCCTGATTGCACGGCCGCGTTTAACGCGGCCTTCGCGCAACTGCCCGGCAACGGTGGCGCTATCTTCATGCCGCCGGGTGATTACTGGATTGCCTCGCCGCTGGTGTTCAGCGGCAAGGCCGTGATGCTGCACGGTGCCGGCAAAGGGCAGACGCGCCTGCATTTTCAGCACACGGGGATCGGATTCGATTTCGCGCCGGGCAACCTGTTCAGCAAGGTGATCCTGCGCGATTTCTCGGCGTATGCGGAAAACACCGCGGGGCAGACCGCCGCGGTGGCGCGCATCACCTATCCCTCCAGCAGCGCGTTCGGCTATGTCTCTGCCCTGATCAGCGATGTCGAGTGCTTCGGCTATCCGAACGGCGCCAACGGCGTTGCGCCCTTCCCGCAGACCTTCCTGCGCGGCTTTGTGCTGAACGGCTGCTGGAGCACGCAGGTCAACAACATCTCCTGGTTCGGGCCGCCGGCGGTGGCCGGCAGCACCAGTTCGGCGGTGGTGGAGGTGAACCAGTCCATCGATACGCGGATTTCCGGCCTGCAGGCTTATTATGGCAACGCCGTCGTTCTGCAAACGGGGTATTGCGAGGGCATCTATATCAACAATCCGCTCGTGGTCGGCGTGGACTACCTGGTTCTGCAGTCGAACGAAACCACCTGGGCCGGCTACGCGAACGACAAGGCCATGCTGCTGGGGCTGTGGGTGGCCAATGGCGAGGTGAATACCAATCTCGGCACCGTGTTGCTGGATAACGTGACGGATGGCTTCTTCGCGGGGCTGGACATCACCCGCGATGGCGGGCCGAACACGGCGCAGACCTTCTTTGCCCTCACCAACTGTTCCAACTTCCACGTTTCGGGCTGCAATTTCGTGGGTGGCCCCAGCGGCGGCAACAGCCAGGACATCGCCTTCTCCTTCAGCAGCACGTGGGACTCGTCGAGCAATATCATCGAGGGTTGCCACTTCGAGGATATGGCCACGGTGATCCAGATCAACGGATCCAACGGCACCGTGGGGCTGACCACGTACGGTTTGCATCTCGGCAACGTTCCCATTGCCACCGCCATCATTGATAACACGCCGAACTCGGTGGCAAACCACATATCCTTCATTACCCCCGCGGAAGGCAGCTTCCCGGCCGGGCTGGGCAGAAGCAAGGATCATATTTTTTCCGGCACCACGGGCGCGGTGCTGTTCCAGGTGAACAACGTGGCAAATGCCGCCAATTTCCTGCGGCATCAGCCGGCGACCAGTTCCAACCCGCCCACGCTCTGCTTCGATGGCTCCGATGGCACGATCAACGGCGTGATCCAGACCAAGGGCGGCAGCCTGTTCATTAATGCGGCCGGCGGCACCAGCGGCAGCGGCAATATGATCAGCCTGATGAATACGCCGGGCGCCACAAACTGGGTGGTAGTACAGAACGCTACGCACGGCAATCTCAGCCTGATCGAGACCAATAGCGGCGGCCTTGGGTTGCAGCCGCAGGGCGCGCTGTGGCTTTCCCCGAGCGGCGGGCTGTTCGCACCAGGCTTGCCAACCAGCAAGCCTGCTACCGGATCCAACCAGATCTGGAACAATGGCGGCGTGCTGAGCATCGCCTGAGCGGAGGTTTTCCGATGGTGGCAAGCGAGATGCATCTGCTGTTTCAGCAGATGGGCGAGGTGCTGAGCGGCATTCGCGGCCTGCATGAGACGATCGACATCCGCCAGGCGCAGGCCGAGCAGTTGTATGACCTGCTGCGCGCCGACCTTTCCACGCTGCGGCGGGACCAGCGGGAATTGGAGGAGAAAGTCGATTGCATGGTCTGCATCGTGCAGAACGATGTGCAGGCCCTGCGCGGCAACACCCACGATACGGCGCGTTCCCTTGGCGCGCTGATGCTGGCGGTGGAGTCGCTTAAGCGCCCACTGCTGGAAATCACCGCGCTGAAATCCCGCGTCGCCGGCCTCTTCTTCGGCGCGAGCGTTCTCGGCAGCATCGCGCTCTGGCTCGCGGAACCTGTGTACCGCTGGTTTGTGGAACTCAAACTCTCCTCAAGATAACAACAAAAGAACTTTCTTACTTCGTTTTGCAAGAAGAAAGACTCTTCTTTTTCTGAAGAAAAAGAAGCAAAAAGACTTTTGTCCATTTGGCTGGCATCAACCTTTTTTTTGTGGGTGAAAGAATGAAGGATTGGCAGGTCTGGGTGAGGCAGCCGACGACGGTTGCAGGGATTTCGGCAGGGCTGGGCACGGTGGTTGGCTTGGTTCTGCAACAATTGAGCTGGGGGCAGGCAATACCTCTGCTGGCGGGTGCGGTCGTCTCCATCCTGCTGCCGGACAATACGGCGGCAAAGACCGAGGCGGAGACGCTGGCGGCCACATTGGCCCAGAAAATCATCACAACAGGAGACAAGACATGACCCGTTTGTCGCACCTGCTGGCGCCGCTCGCCGCAGCCTGCCTGCTCGGCGCCTGCGCCACCACCAGCACGCAAAAGGTGGCAAGCGACCTGAGCGTGGCACTGGATGTGGCCGCCACACTGGAAGGCGCCTACGCCGCCCGCCCCACGGCCGATCCGAAAGTGGTGGCCGAACTCTCCCGCCTGCTGGCCGCGGCGCAGGCAGCCGTCACGTCGCTACAGGCCTCCGGCGCGGCCGGCGACCAGGCCGCCGCCAATGCCGCCATCTCGGCCCTGGTCGCTTATGAGGCCTCAGCCAAGATCACGCCCTAAGCCTGCCGGTTGACGCCGCACGCCCCCCGCGAGACTGTCCCCCCATAAACGGGGAGGGTGCGCGGGTGGCGGGCACGGTGCAGCAACAAAGGCATGTCGTCGCGGCCTGCTATCTGGGCTGGACGCTGGATGCGTTCGATTTCTTCATCATGGTGTTCGTCTTCGGCGATGTGGCGAAGCAGTTCGGCATCAGCGTCACCTCCGTCACTTTTGCGGTGACACTTACACTTGCGATGCGGGCGCTCGGCGCCTTCATCTTCGGCCGCCTGGCGGACCGGTTCGGCCGCCGGCCGGCGCTGATGGCGAGCATACTTGGGTTTTCGCTGCTGGGCTTCTGCACCGGCCTGGCGCCCAACGCCACGGTGTTCTTCATCGTGCGCGGCCTGTTCGGCCTGGCGATGGGCGGCGAATGGGGGGTGGGCGCCTCGCTCACCATGGAAAGCATTCCGGCCGCCTGGCGCGGCCCGGTAAGCGGGTTGCTGCAGGCCGGCTACCCGAGCGGCTACCTGCTGGCCTCCCTGCTGTTCCTGGCCTACCCGGTTCTCGGCTGGCGCGGCATGTTCATGGCCGGCGCCATCCCTGCTCTGCTGGTGCTGTATATCCGGAACAATGTGCCGGAAAGCCCCGATTGGACCAGCCGCACGCAGGGTGTGGCACCCGAGCCTATCCTCGCGGTGGTGCGGCGCCACCTGAAACTTACCATCTACGCGGCCATCCTGATGGCCGGCTTCAACTTCTTCAGCCATGGCACGCAGGATATCTTTCCCCGCTATCTCACCGCGCAGCGCCATTTCGGCCATGTGACGGTTTCCACCATCGCCATCACCTTCAATATCGGGGCGATGCTGGGCGGCATCGTCTGCGGCACGCTTTCCCAGCGCATCGGCCGCCGGCGGGCGATCGGGTTGGCCGCCGGCGCCTCGCTGCTGTGCCTGCCGCTATGGGCTTTTTCCACCACGCCGGTCTGGATCGGCGTAGGCGCCTTTTTGATGCAGTTCTGCGTGCAGGGCGCCTGGGGCGTGGTGCCCGTGCATCTGAACGAGCTCTCCCCCGCCGCCATCCGCGGCACTTTCCCCGGCTTCACCTACCAGGCCGGCAATCTGCTGGCCGCGCTGAACCTGCCGCTGCAGAGCGGCATCGCCGCCTCCCTAGGCGGCGATTATCGCTGGCCGCTGGTGGGTGTTGCAGGCGCCGCCGCCGTGCTGATCATCGTGCTGATGGTGTTTGGGCCGGAAGCCAAGGATGTGCATATGGGAAGGGTGGGCGCCCCCGAGGCCGTGCGGGGGTGAGGTTCGCTTTGCATCTTGCTGTGCGAAACCCAACCCAATCTTGAGAATTGGGTGGCAGTGTGATTAGCCTAGTACAATTAAGGGCTTCCAGGTATGGACGCAATGACGATACCCCCCGCCGTTTGGACGGCTTTTTTGGCTGGCTTGGCTGCGCCTGCCGGACTCTTTGCGCCGCCCGCGAACTACTTCGCATATGTGGGTGACTACAGCGTGCCCAATAGTTTTGGCATGGCTGGCCTATTCCTGAGCGTAGCGTCTTCTGAAGCAATTCAGACCGGTCAGCCTGAACAAACTTCATTCGTCTTTGAGTAGCGGCGACGGCGACCAGCCCCCTCCCACTGCATCGCCGCGGGTGGAGGTACCGGGCGAGACGCCGCAGGCTTTGCTAGCTGCGTTGCTCGGTGGCTCGGCGGGGCCCGGCCGTCCGATAGCAGCGATATCGCCCCTGGGTACCCCTCTACAATTGGGCATGGCTGCTCAGGTGCAAGTCTGGCAGGGGCAGTTCCCCCCACCAGACGCCATAGAGCGTTACGAGCGTGTGCAGCCCGGGGCATTCAACCGCATCATCGCCATGGCTGAGTTTGCACAGGCGACCCAGGCGGCCGATACGAAACGCGCCCACGACAACGTGGCCGGCGATACGCGAAGAGCACAGTGGCTTGGGTTTGCCGTTGCTGTTCTGGCCATTGTCGCGGCTTCTGGGTGCGCGATTGCCGGCGCTTACACCGGTCGTTTACAGATCTTCTGGGTTGCCGGCGCGCTCTTGAGCATGCCAGTGATGGCGGTTGCCAATACCCTCGTGCAGAGCGCCAGAACGCCTTCGGCAAAGGATATACTGAAGGCGGCTCAAACGGCCGCGACGACGGTACCAAAATCTTAATCTCGCACATTGCTCTGACGGTTGCCGTAAACAAGGCGCTCGCGGCCGCAGCCTGCGTCTACCCCGGGGGAACAGCCAACGAGCTGCCGGCCATGGGCTCTTCCTAGCGATGGCGTCAGTTTCAGGCGCCTCTATACTCCAGCCATCGGATTATGCCTACGCGCACTCTCCTCCGGTTCTGGCGCGCCGGTTGCCGGCCTGCCGATCGGCTGGTCGCTCGGGCCATAGAGCCCCGCGAAGAAGCCGTTCAGCCAGGCGCGCTGGGCCGGTGAAAACGGCGCGCACGCGGGGATAAGGGGTAACGGCGCGTCATTCATGGAAAGGCCCCATCGGCCGGCGGCACCGCTTGATCACAGATGCGCGCCAAAGCGGCATCATCGTGCCGGGTGGCCCAAAGCTGGAAGCTGGCCTGTGGCGCCTCCGCCTGCCAGGCGCGCAGCAGAGCCAGAACCACAGGCGGCACCTCATCCGCCGGGATCTTCTCCCGCAATTTGCGCCCTATGGCCTGCGCAGGGCCTGCACCCCCGCCCACATGCAGGTCGTAGCCTTCAACGCTCGCCTCGCCCTGCCGCACCCGCGCGCCGATCAGCCCGATATCCCCGATCAGATGCTGCGCGCAGGAATGCGGGCACCCCGTGAGGTGGATATTCAACGGCGCGGAAACCGCGACACGGCTCTCCAGCCAGTCCACCAGGGCGGAGGCGTGGCGCTTGGTGTCGCTGGCGGCGAATTTGCAGCCGGCATTGCCGGTGCAGGCCACAAGCCCCGCCCGCAGCGCCGATGCCGAGCTGCGCAGACCCAGCTCCCCCAACTCCGCCACGGCCTGCCCCACCCGCGATTGCGCAATGTCGGAGATAAGCAGGTTCTGCCACACCGTGAGCCGGATGATGCCGGAACCCAGCCGGTCCGCCACCGCGGCCAGGCCGTTCATCTGGGCGGTCGTGAGGCGGCCGACGTGTCCCGCGATACCGATATAGCACAGCCCAGGTTGCTTCTGCGCATGCACGCCCAGATGCGCCTGCCGGTCCGCTGGCGGCGGCGGCTCGAACGCGCCCGGCGGCACACGTGGCAGCGCCTGGCCAAGCTGGGCTTCCACCGCTGCCAGGAACCGCGGCAGGCCCCAATCGTCCAGCAGGTATTTCAGCCGGGCCTTCGGCCGATCCGTGCGGTTACCCGCCCCGATGAACACGCGCAGGATCGCATCCGCCACCCGCACGGCCTGATCGGGCGAAACCGCCACCCTGGTATCGCCGGCGAAAGCGCCGTGGCCGGTGATGCCGCCAAGAGCCAAGCGGTAATACACGCCGGGCGGCATGGCTTCAGCGCGTGAGAGGCGCGCAGCCGTAAAACCGATATCGTTGGTATCTTCCAGCACCGGCACCGTGCCGCCGCCATCGAACGCGATGTTGAATTTCCGCGGCAGCCCATACAGCGCGCGCGTGTTCAGAATATGGAAATGCATGGCCCGCGTATGCGGCCGCGTATCCAGAAGCTCCTGCCGGTCGATGCCGGCGGTGGGGCTGCCGGTGATGTTGCGCACGTTGTCCGCGCCCGAGCCGCGCGATGTCAGCCCGATTTCGCTCAGCCGCCGCAGCACTTCCGGCGCGTTGGCGGCGGTGATGCCACGCAACTGCATATTGGCCCGCGTGGTGCAATCGGCAAAGCCGCCTGCCAGATCCTGGGCTATCTGCGCAATACCGCGAAACTGATAGGCAGTGACGATGCCGCCGGGGATCCGCAGCCGGCACATGAAGGCATCTTCCGCCGGCGCCACATAAAACAGCCCATGCCAGCGGTCCAGGAAATTGTCGTGGCCCGAGGGGAAACGCCCGGTTGCCGCCCGCGCCTCGATCTCGTCCATCCTGTCCAGCGGGTGGCGCGCCCGCTTTGCCGTCTCCAGCGCGCTGAGCCGGCCTGCGGAGGCGAGCAGCCGATCCTGCGCCGCTCGTTGCGGATCGTCGGGGTCGGCCGCTGGCGTGCCGCCACCGGGGCCGGGCGGGGCGCCGGCGGCGGCACGGCGCGCCTCCACGCCGGCGATGAACCCCTTCAGATACTGCTGCTGTTCGGGCGTGAAGGGCTGATCGTTCATCCGTGTGGGTGTGCGCCGTGTAACGCCGCGGTCACGCGGCCGCCTGCTCCTCTACAACATCCTTGAGGTCCAGTTCAAACATCACCGGCTGGGTCTGCAGGAAGGATGGGCGGGATTCCAGCGCCGCCGCATAGGCCACGAGATTGGGATACAGCGGCCGCCAATTGAATTCGCCGATGCTGGCGGCATAGTTCCGTTCGATGATGAAATCCAGCATGCGCAACGTGCACCCCGCGGCGATGTCGCCCAGCGTGATGGCATCCTGCGGCGCGGGCGCCCGATCCCCGATCAGCTTGGCCAGTTCCGCCAGCCCCGTGCCCACCTTGCGCGTTTGCCGATCCAGCCACGGGGTGCTGGGATCCGGCCGCGCGACTTCGAACACGATGATCTGCGCGAACTCGGCAATCCGCTCGCCCAGCAGGCGCAGCAGCAATTCGTGCGCGCGCGCATCGGCGCCGGCGGGCAGAAGCGGCGGCGTGGGGTAGTGGATTTCCAGCCAATCCAGGATGTAGCTGGAATCATAGACGTTCTTGCCCTCGTCCGTGATCAGGATCGGCAGTTGCTGCAGCGGGCTGTACTCGGGCACGATGGTGCTGGCGATCCAGGGGATATCGTATTGCACCTCGTAGGGGATGGATTTTTCCTTCAGCGCAATGGCGACCTTGCGGCCGTAGGGGCTGGGGGTGGCGTTGATGAGCTTCATCGTGTGACCTCCGAAGGAAGAAAGAAAGCACTTCTTTTTTGAAAAAAAGAAGCAAAAAACTTTTATGACTTAGGCGCGCGTTGGCCGGCTGTGTCGGGTCCAATAGGTAAAAGTTTTTTGCTTCTTTTTTTCAAAAAAGAAGACCTTCCTAAAACCTATACGTCCCCATGAACCCAAACATCCTCGGCATCCCCGGCACCGCCGTATTGATGCCCAGAATAGTACCAGATGGAAACCCGCCGACATAGTACCGCCTGTCGGCCAGGTTGTTCACAAAAGCGGAAACCGAGAATTTCGTGGCGAAGATATTGTTCCAGTCCGCATGCATGTTGATCAGTGCGTAGCTGGGCAGCACGGTGCCGGGCGTATTGGTGAAGTTGGTATTGGAAAAATACTGGATCGTCTGGGCGTAGATATCGCCGCGTACCGAGGCCGTGCCCGATTGTGGCGGCAGCGGCAGGAACACCTGCGCGAATACATCGCCGCTGAAGCGTGGCGTATCCGCATAGGAGTTGAACACGTAGTTCTGGCCGAACAGGTCCACTTTCGGGCTGGTATAGGCGGCGTAGGTATAGGCGCCCGATCCGCCGATGCGCAGCCAGTCCACCGGCGCGAAGTCGCCGTCGATTTCAATGCCCTTGATGTCGGCCTTGGGCACCGAGGAGGTGATGGCGATCAGCGCGCCGTCCAGATCCACATAGGCGGTGCGCTGCGCGTCCGTCACTTCCTGATCGTAGAGCGCCACGTTCAGGTGCGCGGCGCGGTCCAGGATATGGCCCTGGTATTTCGCGCCGAGTTCGAAATCGATATCGGTCTCTGGCAGGAATTCGTTGCCGCCGGCCGAGGCCAGCGCCTTCACGCCGGGGGCGGCGCCGTTGAAGCCGCCGGAGCGCCAACTGCCCCGCTGGTTGAAATAGACGATCCAGTCGGCATTTGGCTGGTATTCCAGGCCGAACTGCCAACTGGGCTTGGAATTCGATTCCTTCTCGTCATCCACGCCCAGGGTCTGATAAATCGTGCCGCCGATGCCCTGCTGGATTTCGTTGTAGTCCCACGTCTGTCGGCCGCCGAGCGTGATGCTCACATGGTCGATCAGCGCGCTCAGGTCATAGGTGCCCTGTGCGAAGATGCCTTCGGAGTGGTTGTGCAGGATATACACATCGGTGCCGTTGCTTGGGCTGATGATCGGCGTGAGATCGGCTGCCTCGAAATTCTGGTGATTGTGGTCGGTTTCCGAGCCGTAGTACAGCCCGAAGATATATGTCAGCGCCTTGTCGAACGCGTGGCCCAGCACCTGGAACTCTTCGGAGTATTGCTCGGTATCGAAGACGATGCCGCTTTGCCCGGTGATCGCATCGTAATTATGCTCGATCGGGAAGGGTGACCCGTCGAGATCGGTATACATGTGGTTGTTCTGCAAGCCATAGCCGAGGATGTTCTTCACCGAGATATCCGGCGTGATCGCATAGGAGATCACGTTGCTCACCATGGTGCCGCGCACATTATAGCCTTCCGGCTCGTCCAGATCCGCAAGCCACGGCCCAAGCGCTTTCTGCTCGGAGAGGAATTGCAGAATACCGCCATAGGGCAGGCCTGGATGTGCCGCGAGGAACGCGTTCCACGCGGTGGGATCGCCCGTCACGCTATCCAGGATCGGGCTGTACAGGCAGGCGGCGTTGGAATTGAGCGTGATGCTGCCGTTCTTCGCGCCGCAGGCATAGGCGGAGTAGAGTTCGCCGCCTGCATCGGTGCCATGGTTGTTGGTCATTTGCAGGGTGGTTGTGATCTGAAGGCCTTCCACCGGCTTGGCCAGAACAGTGGCGCGGCCGGATGTCTGGTTGATCGCGCCGAGGCCGCTGTTGGTGAAGAGATTCTCCACGTAGCCATCACGCACTTTATTATCCGCCGCGATGCGTACCGTCAGCTTGTCCGGCACAATCGGCAGGTCCACAGCGCCCTGGAATTCGTGCTCGCCATAATTGCCGATGCCGGCGGTGATGTAGCCGTCGATCGTGTCCTTAGGTTTTGCCGTGGAATACAGCACCGCGCCGCCGGTGGCGTTGCGGCCGAACAGCGTTCCCTGCGGTCCTTTCAGAACCTGGATCGACTCCAGATCGTAGAAGGCGGAGGAGGCACCCGAGGGCACCTGCACATCGTCGAAATACACGATCACGGCTGGGCGCGATCCGCTGAACGCATCGATCGTCTGCCCGCGGATCGCGAACGATATCTGGTTGGCGTTGAAGGTTTCACGTAGCGTGAGGCCAGGAACCGCGCGTTGCAGATCGGATTCCGTCGTCACGGCTTTCTGCTTGAGCTGTACCGCGCCGATGGCGGTGATCGCATCGGGAACCTTGGCGAGGGATTCGGCGCGGCGGCGTGCCGTCACCACCACATCCTCCACGCCCCGGCCGCTATTTTGCGCCGTGGTGCCTGGTGTTTGCGCATGGCCGGCCGGTGGCAGGCAACACCAGCCCGCCATGCTCAGTGCGGTGGCGGCAAACATCCAGGCGCGGCGACGCGTGGCTGGGAACCGGATCGCCGGTGCGCCGGGGAAAACAGGGGTGGACAACGAAGGCGGCTCCTTCAACCGAACAGGCCCGGCACTCCGCATGTCCGCAGTGCTGATGCGATGCTGCTTCAAATCCGTGCACGCTTCGGCGCGGTATTGATCACAGCGGTCAGCTTTGCGGCACATCCTGCGCCATGGGCGAAATTTGCCGAGCCTGCCGCGTTGTGTCTTTCAGGAAACCAATCTAATTTGTCATAATATCTTGCCTGCGGCATTTCCTTTGGCGCGAGGACAGCTTGTGACGGCATTGACAAGACCTGTACCGCGCCAGACGGACGCGACATTTTCCGCCGATGAAACCCACGGCCATCACGCCCTGATGGCTCATAATCGTCTGCTGGCGCACAGCGATGGTCTCGGCTGGCGTAACATGTATGCATCGATCGCGCAGGAGCGGCCTTGGTCGGGCACCATGGCGCCCGTGCATCATTACTGCATCGGCTACTGCATCGGCCAGTCCGGTCTGATCTCGCGCTGGGGCGAGGGCGAGCGCAGCCCGGTGAAGGCCATGCTGAAGGCCCGCCAGTTCGGCTCCATCCCCGCGCACGTTCCCTCCACCTGGCGCCTCGATGGCTCGCCCGACATGCTGCATATCTATCTGCGTCGATCCATGGTGCACGCTGTCGCCGCGGAGATGTTCGGCATGGACCCCGATACGGTGGATTTGCAGCCGATCATGGGCGTAATCGATCCCTTGCTGGAGCAACTCGCCCTCAGTGTGATCTCCGCCCTGCAGCACCCGCAGGACGCCTATAACGGCCTCTATGTCGATCAGGTGGCCACCATGGCCGCCGTACACCTGCTGCGCCACTATGCTGTCCGTCCGGCCGCGCGCGAGCTCTGCGTTGCGGGCAGCCGCGCCGAGCCCGGCCTATGGCGGGCCCGCGATTACGTGCTGGCCCACCTGGATGGCGATCTCGGCCTGGATGTGCTGGCGCGGGAAGCGGGCATGAGCCAGTTGATGTTCGCCCAGCGCTTCACTGCCGCCTATGGCGAGACACCCTACAAATTCGTTGTGCGCGCCCGCGTGGAACGCGCCCGCCAGTTGCTGGCGGGTTCGGATCTGCCGATTTCCGAGATCGCCCTGCAAACCGGGTTTTGCAGCCAGAGCCACCTGTCGGATGTTTTCCGGCGCAGTGTTGGGCAAACGCCGGGCAGTTTCCGGCGTGCAAGCTGTGTGGTGCGGCTGGAATGAACTACTGGCTCGCCCAGATAATCCGGTGCATCCAGGCCACTTCCGAAAGATCGAACGAGTAATCCGGGTGTTCCGGATTGAGGCTGCGCAGTTCGATCCGCCGCGCTGACCGGCGTACGAGCTGCTTGGCCATCGCTTCGCCGCTGGCGGTGCGCACCACCACGCGGTCGCCGCGGCGGATCGGGGCGGCGGGGGATACCACCACCATGTCGCCATCGCGGAACACCGGCTCCATGGAATCGCCGGAGATTTCCAGGGCGTAGGCGTGCGGGTCGCCCACCTCGGGGATGCTCACCTCATCCCAGCCGCCGCCCACCGGGTAGCCGCCGTCGTCGAAAAACCCGTCCCCGCCCGCCTGCGCCATGCCGATCAGCGGGATCCGCCGCGCCGGCCCGCGGCCGCTGGCGATGGCGCGCTCGCCGGCCACCAGGTGGGAAAACACTTCCAGGCTCTCCCCGGTGGCTTCCAGCACTTTGGCCAGGCTCTCCGTGCCCGGCCAGCGTGCCCGCCCATCCGGCATGGTGCGTTTGGAGGGATTGAACGTGGTTGGATCCAGCCCTGCCCGTCGCGCCAGCCCGGAGGCGGACATGCCGTGCTCGGCCGCCAGCGTATCCAACGCGCGCCAGATATCTTCGTGCTTCATAGTGCACAGAAGTATGCTGGGATTAAAGGCCGGACGCAATAGGAAATTCCGCCTGAACCCCCCTTGCGTCCATCAAACCAGCCGTCTAGGTTGTTCATGTTATGTTCAATACATCCTGGAGTTGGGCACCCGCATGAGCCAGCCTGCACCCCGAATTGCCGCCATGACCCCCGCTCCCTTCGACTCCGCGGCCGATGCATGGTTCTGGACCATGCGTGCGCTGCGGGCCCGGCATGATGGAGAAACCAGGCATGGCGGGCCAGCCACCCCGCGGCCATGCGACCCCGATGACGTGGTTTGCTGCCTGGATCGGTTGTTTCGCGGCCGCAGGATCGATGCGCGCCACGCGCGTGTTCTCTGCGCCTGGGGCGAGAAGCAGTTGGCGCCAGATGGGCGCGGGTGCGGGGCCGGCGACTATGCGTTGTGGGAAACAGCTATCGCTGAATTGGGCAGCCAATTACGGCTGAAGGGCATCGTTCGCGCCACGGCCGCTCACGCGTCGGACCGGCGCGGGGCAGAAGCCGGGCGCGTGAGCTAATTACCCGTAGCCTCGGTCACGGCGGCGCCGCCGGACCGACCTTCCGTATTCGATATCTCCGACATAACCCAGCTTATCCACAGCCTAAGGTTCGGGTTCGGATAGGACAGCCGCCCCCTTGGGACCATATTCATAGTCTCGGTCATTGGCGGGCAGGCGTGGCTGGCCCGACGACGCACCTCGCGCGGCGCCAGATTGGTGTTCCGAGACCCAAAAAGAATTTTCCTACGTTCTAGGAAATATTGCCTTGACGCGGTCACGCGACGGCGGCTAAGGTCGACGCATCGGCGGGCGAGGTGCGCCTGGCCCCCATCAGACACTACCGAATCGCCGCTCCCACCCCGGGGGCGGTTTTTTTGTGAAAGGACCTCACCATGGCGTTCTCCCTCCGCAACCTCTCCGTGCTCGCCTATGCCAACGGCTTCACGCTCTGGCTTTACAAATCCGGCGCGGACGACCAGGCCAGCATCGCCGCCCCCGGCTTCTTCGCCGATGCGGGCGACATGCTGGCCGGCGGGGATATGCTGATGGTTTCGGCCAGGGATGGCGGGCGAATCCTGGCCATCCAACGGGAGGCAAGCGGGGTGAGGGCGGCACCGGTGGTGTAGCCCTGGCCAGGCGGCCGCGCGGCCCTCCATGTGGCAGGCGGCAAACTTGCCTTGATCCAGCGTAGAGCTGCCGAACGGCTCACGATTTCGTAACGTTTCCGGGCTATTCCCGTCTGGCAGCGAGCCTGCTGCGAATCGAACGGAATGTGAAGCGATGCGGCGACTCACCCTGCTCCTTGCCATGCCTTTCGTGATCGATGCGCTGGTGGCCTGGGGGCTTGCCGCCGGCGGATCGCCGGTTCATCGGCAGAAGGTAGGGCTGCAATCTGCTGCCGGGGCCAATCTCGTCACCTATCCGGTCTTCTTCGATTGGGACCGGGTTGACCTCAGCCAGCAGGCCCGGGCCATTCTGGCCGAAGCAGCGGGCACGGCCGCCTCTGGCCGCACCACCCTGGTGGAACTTCATGGCGACGGCGATACCCCAGTGAACAGCGCCTATGCCGGCGTGCTCGCCCGGCTCCGCGCCGGCAGCGTGGCGGTTGAACTCGCCCGGCTTGGGGTTGTGCCGGGCCGGATACTGGTCACCGTGGCAGGGCCGTCACCCCCGTTCCAAATTGTCGGGCGGGAGGCCTATGGCGGCGCCACCGCCCCCTGACAAGCCGCGGCACCTCCCTTATCGTCCGTCGCTCACGTCCGAGGGTGGCTGCCGCCGATGCGTTTCCCCTACCTGGCCTGTGCCGCCGCCATCGCCGGCGCCCTGATGGCAGCCCCCCGCGCCTGGTCCGATCCGCTGCCCAATCCCCTGGAGGTTTTTGCCCCGTTCACCCCGCCCACACCGCCCGGCCAGACCCGCTCCGCCGGCGGGGTGCCAGGGCCGGCCTACTGGCAGAACCGCGCGGATTACACGATCGATGCCCGCATCGATCCCGCCAGCAAAACCCTCGCGGCCACCGAAACGATCACCTACACCAACAACAGCCCGGACGCGCTGGACGTGCTGTGGATCCAGCTCGACCAGAACATCTACCGCCGCGACTCCCGCGCCGCCTTCATGCCGCGCTACCATCCACCCGGCCTGCCCAAAAACCTGGTTTTCTCCACGGATGGCTATCAGATCGAGAGCGTCTCCGTGGAGGCGGGCGGCCATGCGAGTGTGCCGGCCACGCTGGTGAGCGACACGCGCCTGCAACTCCACCTGGCCGCACCGCTGGCCGCCCACGGCGGCACCATCCGCATCCACATCGCCTACCACTACACGGTGCCCGGCGATTGGGGCGGCCGCACCGCCGTCACCGACAGCAAGAACGGCCCCATCTACGAAATCGCCCAATGGTTCCCCCGCATGGCCGTGTATGACGATCTGCGCGGCTGGGACACACTTCCCTATCTCGGCGCCGAATTCTATCTCGAATATGGCGACATTGATTACGCCGTCACGGTGCCGTGGAACTACATCGTCGCCGGCTCCGGCGCCCTGCAGAACCCACAAACCGTGCTGACCGCCGAGCAGCGCGCCCGATTGGGCAAGGCCGCCGCCAGCGACGCGACCATCATGATCCGCACGCCCGCCGATGTGACGGACCCAGCCTCGCGCCCTACACGCAGCGGCGTGCAGACCTGGCATTTCCATATGGCCCATACACGCGACGTGGCGTTTACCGCCTCGCCCGCCTTCGTGTGGGATGCCGCGCGAATCAACCTGCCGGGCGGCGCGCATGCGATGGCCATGTCCGTCTATCCGGTCGAGGCGGTCGGCGCGCAGAATTGGAACCGCTCCACGGAATACGTGAAATTCGCCATCGAGCATTTTTCCGCCCGCTGGTTTGCCTATCCCTGGCCGGTGATGGTCAATCTCGGCGGCCACGGCGCCGGCATGGAATACCCGGGGATCGTGTTCGACGACATGCACGATACGGGTCGCGACCTGTTCTGGATCACCACGCACGAGGTCGGCCATAGCTGGTTCCCGATGATCGTGGGCAGCAACGAACGCCGCGATGCCTGGATGGACGAGGGTTTCAATACGTTCATCGATGTGTATGCCTCCGATGCCTTCAACCACGGCGAATACGCGCCGAAACGCGATTCCGAATACGCCGAACATGGCGGCAATCCGGCGGATGAGATCCTGCCGATCCTGGCCGACAAAAACGGCCCGGTGATCATGGATCCCGCTGACCTGATCAGCGAAAAATACCGCCACGCCATCAGCTATTTCAAACCCGCCTATGGCCTGGTGCTGCTGCGCGAACAGATCCTCGGCCCCGCCCGCTTCGATGCCGCCTTCCGCCACTACATCGCCGCCTGGGCCTACAAACACCCCGATCCGTCGGACTTTTTCCGCCTGATGAACAGCCAAGCCGGCGAAGATCTCGGCTATTTCTGGCGCGCCTGGTTCTTCAACAACACGACCCTGGATCTCGCCATCGGCGCCGTATCCACCATCGATGGCGATGCGAGCAAAGGCCTCCAGGTGCAGGTGATCGACCGCGATCCGCTCGTGCTGCCCTCCACGCTGGAAGTGCGCTACACCGACGGCACGTCCCTGCGCGTCCACGTGCCGGTTGAAGCCTTCTTCAAGAGCGCCACCGCTTCCTTCACGCTGCCGACAACGAAGCCCGTCAAGGACGTGACGATCGACCCCGATCATGTGCTGCCGGATCGCGATCGCGCGAATAATGTGGGCAAGCCGTAGGGAAGGAAGAGTTCTTCTTTTCTGAAGAAAAGAAGCAAAAGACTTTTAACTGGCTGTCGCGGACTCACCCGCAGTAGCGGGGATCCCACAGGGCCGCATTGCCATGTGGGGCGGCTGCCGGCGCCACACGCAAGCCGAAAAGCGGATTGGCTCACCTCCCCAGCCCCCCGATCGCCCTTCGAACCCCCTGCACAACCCCATCCATCGCGTAATTCGCCTGCATCACGCCCCGCGCCGCCGCGCCCAGCCGCTCACACACGGCATCGTCGCGCAACAGCGCCACGCACGCCTGCGCCAGCCCCGCATCGTCATCGCGCAGCAGGATCTGCGCCCCATCTGCGAACACCAGGCCCTCCGCCCCGCAGCGCGTGGCAACAATCGCCTTGCCATGCGCCGCCGCCTCGATCAGCTTCACGCGCGTGCCCCCGCCATTCACCAGCGGGCAGCATACGACGCGGCTTCGCGCATACAGATCCGCCAGATCGGCCACAAACCCCAGATACGAAATCCGGTCCTCCCCCCCGGCCGCAGCGGACAAGGACTCCGAGCCCAGCCCCGCCACCAGCAGCCGTGCCGATGGTACCTGCGCCCAGACCAGCGGCATGATCCGCCGCACCAGCCGCTCCACCGCCTCCGCATTGGGCCGGTAGCTCATCAGCCCCAGAAACAGAATCGTCTTGTCGCGCGGCACCACCATCGCACTCTCCGGCGCCGCCACCGCGTTCGGCACCACCACCACACGCTTCATGCCCAGCCCCGCCAGATGCGCCCGATCGCGCTCCGAGCACACGAAGGTGGCCCGTGCCCGCGCCGCACCCTGAAACTCGGCGCGCATCAAGGCGGGAATATGCAGCGCGTAGGCGAGCTTGCCCGGCCAGACCGGTTTTTGCGCCACATGCCGCAGGCGCATCCGGTGCTCCACATCGTCCAGATCGAAAAACATCCGCGGGTGACGCCCGCCGCCTCCCAGCAGCGCGCACATCGCCGGCAGGCGATGCACGAACAGCACATCCGTCGGTACATCAAGCTGGCGCTCGATCTCCGCCGCCACCGCCGCGCCCCCGAAGGGGAAGAAATTTGGCTGGCGTGCGATCGTCGCAATGCCCTCTACGTAATGCGCATACAGCGTCTCGGTGCGGCATCGTCGGGGTGCCAGGATCACCTCCACCCGCCGCCCCCAGAACGCCGATTCGATCTCGTTCAGCCGCCCCGGCGCATCCGCCCACGCCGCCACCATCTCCGCCGGCACCATCCGCAGCAGCCTGATCGGCCGGCCCAAGCTGCCCAATGCAGCCAGAAAAATCGACAGGCGCCGGTTCACCCCCTGCATATCCCGGCCCGTCGTGGGTGGCAGCGTCGGAGTCAGCACCAGTGCCGTGCCCCGCGCATCCTCATCAGCCGGCACGTAACCTCCCTTTAAGTCGTCGCAGGCACGTGCTTACACGCTCACGCGGCCGGCATATCCGCGTTTTTTTTGAGCCGGCTCCCGGGAGAACGCGTGGCAAACGAGTCGCTGACGGGCAGAACCATCGCCGGCGCCGGCTGGCTGATCGCCTGGCGCATGGTGACGCGGGCGCTGGGCGTGGTCAGCACGCTGATCATGGCGCATATCCTGGTGCCGGCCGATTTCGGCCTCATCGCCATGGCCACCACCTTCAGCGCCGGCGTGGACGAACTCTCCCAGCTTGGCCTTAGCGATGCGCTGGTGCGCCGGCGCGGTGATCCAGCCGAGCTGTTCGATACCGCATTCACGCTTCAGGTCGGCCGGGCCGCGCTGACCGCGCTTATCCTGGCGACCGGCGCGCCCATCGCCGTGTGGTGGTTCGGCGAACCACGGCTGCAGGCGGTGATCCTGGTGCTGGCCGCAGCCGCGCTGATCGAGGGGTTGGAGAATATCGGGGTCGCCGAATTCCGGCGCGACATCCGCTACTCCATGCGGTTCCGCCTGCTCTCGATCCCGCGCCTGCTGCAAGTGGCAACCACCATTTCCGCCGCGCTTCTGCTGCGCAGCTACTGGGCGCTGCTGTGCGGCATCATCGTGGGCAAGGTGGCCGGCACGGTTCTCACCTACATCGTGCATCCCTACCGCCCGCGGTTTCGCCTCGCCGGCTGGCGGGAACTCGCCGGCTTCTCCTCCTGGACCTGGGCGACCGCGTTAGCCAATCTCGTGTGGGAGCGCTGCGATCCGTTCGTCATCGGCCCCGCCGTCGGCCCCGCCATGCTTGGCATCTACCTGCTCGCGCTCGAGCTCGGAACCCTGCCGGTTTCGGAGCTGATTTCGCCCTCGGCGGAGGCGATGTTCGCGGGGTTTTCCTCCGCGCAGCATGGCGGCGTCAGTTCCACGCGATTCGCGCCCGTGGTGGCCACGTCCCTGTTTCTCGTGATCCTTCCGCTGGTGACCGGCATTTCCGCTTCTGGCGGTTACGTGGTGGCGGTGCTGCTCGGGCCGCGCTGGGCCGCGGCCCAGCCGCTGGTGGCGATCCTGGCCTGGATGTGCATTTTCTCCGCCTTCAGTTGGGTCAGCAGCGCCGTGCTGGTGGCCAATGGCTTCGTGCGGCGAAATTTCATCGCCAATCTTGCGGCCGCCTGCACCAGGGTGGTGTTTCTGGTCACTGTCACCCGCCTCACCCACCGGCTGGACATCATCTCCATCGCCAGCGCCTCCTGCCTGGCGGTGGAATCCTTCGTGTTTATCGGATTGCTCCGGGGCACCGGGCATGTGCCGTTGCGTGCCATGCTGGGCGGCGTGGCGCGTGGCCTGGCCGCCTGCGCCGCCACCGTGGGTGTGTTAGCAGCCACCGGGCTAGGATGGAGGCCCGTTTCCATGCCGCCCCTGCCGGCGTTCTTCACCGGCGCCGGTATCGGCCTGCTCGGCATCGCGGTGTTTATGCTTGTCATGGCGATGCTGTGGCTGGCCTGCGGGCGGCCAGAGGGGGCGGAGACGCGGATTATGGGGCTTGTCAGTCAAAGAGTAAGAAAGACTGTTCTTTTTTGAAAAAAAGAACCAAAAAACTTTTACCCATTGCGAACGCTGCCGGCGACTCCGCGACAGCCAGTCAAAAGTCTTTTGCTTCTTTTCTTCAGAAAAGAAGACCTTTCTTCCGCTTTTTTCTTGTCGACGCACGATCGCCAACCCACCCCGCGAGAGGCCAGGCGACCAGCGGGATCACGCACGCGATGTCCACCGGCACCAGGCGGCCGCGGTCGGATGCCACCAGCGCGGCCGCCCCTGCCACGGTGATCATCCCCGGCAGCACAACGCCGGCAGCTTGGATGCCGATCAGGGCCAGGGCGACCAGCCCCGGCACCAGTGCGGCGCGGGCCCAGTGCGGTGAGGCGCCCGTCATCTGGAGTGCGGCGGCCAGCACCAGCGCGGCGGCGGCGCTGCCCCAGCCGGCATCCCCCCGGGCCAGGCGCCGCGCGAGCGGGAACGCGAAGGCCAGTCCCACGAGCACCGGCATGCAATTGACGATGCCGGCACCGGAAAGCGGCGCCCCCCGCAGCCACCAGGCGGCCAGTGCCGAGGATAAGAGCAGCAGCGGCCAGCCCCTGCCCTTCGCCCCGGCGCGCAGCGCCGAGTCGATCACCACGATCACGGCCAGGCCCGGCAGGCGGGCGATCGGCGGCGGCGGCCAAATGCCGAGCCAGGCGATGTCCTGGAGCAGCCAGCCTGCGAGGATGGCGCCGCCGGCGGCCATGGCGGCGCCTCGTGGCGATAGCATCGCGCCCGCCATCCGTGCCAGCACGGTAATCACGAGTGCGGCCGCCAGTGGCCGCCAGATGGGCCGCATGACAAAATGCACCGGGAGCAGCGCCAGGTGGTAGAAGTGGACGAGCAGGGCATGCATGTGGTTCGCATGGCGGGCGCTTGACGCGCCGTCAACGGTGATGGGAGCGGCTTGTGCCGGATGGAGGTGGAACGGCGGCGGCGCCGGAGGCTGAGGGCCTGCCGCTGGTACCCGATGCGCTCCGCACGCCGATGATCGAGGGCAGCGTGGCGGTACAGTTGGTGCGCCTGACCCTGCCTGTGGCCTGGGGCATCCTGGCGCTGCTGAGCTACCGGCTGGCGGAGGCCTGGCTGGTAGGAAAGCTTGGGTCCGGCGCGCTGGCTGCCATCAGTTTCGCATTTCCCGTGACCATGGTTGTGCTGAGCCTCTCGATCGGGCTGGGGGCGGGCGCATCCTCGGTGATCGCGCGGGCCCTGGGGGCGGGCGAGGCGGGCGTGCCGCGGCTGGTGGCCGATGCGCTGTTGCTGACGCTGGCCATGGGCGCGCTATGCGCGGTTGCGGGCATGGTCTGGGCCGATGGCCTGGCGCGGCTGCTGGGTGCGCCGGTGGATCTGGCGCCCTCGATCGCCTTGTATCTGCGCGTATGGTTCCCCAGCGCCATCCTCATCCTGGTCGCCTCCGTGGGGCTGAGTGCCGCGCGGGCGGCAGGCGATGCGGCGTTTCAGGGTGCGGCCATGGTGGCGTCCTCGCTGCTGAATCTGGCGATCGCGCCGGTGGCCATACTGGGTGCGTTTGGCCATCCCGGGCTTGGCCTGATCGGCGCGCCGGTGAGCAATGCGCTCGCCTGGGTGCCGTTGCTGGGGGCCACGCTGTGGCGGCTGCGCCGGCTGCGCATCCTCTCCTTCGACCAGTTGCGTTGGGGTGAGTTCTACGCCTCCTCCCGCCGCATCCTGGCGGTGGGGCTGCCGGCGGCGGCCACCAACACGGTGATCCCGGTCTCGGCGGGCATCATCACCAAGCTGCTGGCGGGTTTTGGCGCCCATGTGGTGGCGGGGTTCGGGCTTGGCACGCGGGTGGAATCGGTGGCCATGGTGGCGTTCTTCGCGCTTTCGGCGGTGATGAACCCGTTCGCGGGCCAGAATGCCGGCGCAGGCCGCCCGGCCCGCGTGCGCGAGGCGATGCGGGTGACGGCCTGGTTCTGCGGCCTATCCGGGCTGATTCTCGCCGCGGGGCTTTTCCTGTGGCGCGCCTGGATCGCCACGTGCTTCAGCACCGATCCGGCGGTGCTGGGCGCGGCGGAGCTGTATCTGGCGTTGGTGCCACTCAGCTATGGGCCCGCGGGTGTGATCGCGGTGGCAAACGCGGCGTTCAACGGCCTGAACCGGCCGATGGCGGCGCTAGCCGTGTCGGTGTCGCGCACGTTGCTGGTGAATGTTCCGGTGGCCTGGCTCGGCGGCTGGCTGTTCGGGGTGGAGGGTGTTTTCCTCGGGATATGCTTCACCAATATGGTGGTGGGCGTCGCCAGTTTTGTATGGGTTTATCGCACCACCTAGCCCCGCAACCATGGCGAACAAACCAAAGTCTTTTGCTTCTTTTCTTCAGAAAAGAAGACCTTTCTTCCCGACTTTCTAACCGCGAAAGCCCGCCCATGAACACCAATCCCATCTCAGCCGCGTTCGCGCAGGTTGTTGCTCTCGTGGGCGCCGGCGCCGTGATGGCGCGGCGGATGACGGGCGGCACGCCTGCGCCCGCCTGGGGCAGCGATCCGGCGATCCCCAAGGCCAGGCCGCAGGGCCGCATCCCCACGCTGAAAATGCCCACAGCCAAGGGCTGGGTGCCAGGGCATATGCCGCAGGCGGCGCCGGGGTTGCGCGTCAATGCGTTCGCGAGCGGCCTGAAGCACCCGAGATGGATCCATGTGCTGCCCGATGGCGGCGTGCTCGTTGCCGAAGCCCTGATGCCGCAGCCGCCGGCCAGATCGGTTTTCGACTATGCCATGCTCAGCACGCTCCGGCGCGCGGCGGCAACCGGGGTCAGCGCCAACCGTATCACGCTGTTGCGCGATTCGGATGGTGACGGCGCTGCCGAACACGCAGCGCCGTTTCTGGAGGGCCTGACCCAGCCCTTCGGCATGGCCCTGATCGGCGATACATTTTACGTCGGCAATACCGATGGCGTGGTGGCATTCCCTTACACGGAGGGGGCTGATCGCATCACCGCGCCCGGTCGCCGGCTGACCCAGTTCAAACCCGGCGGCCACTGGACGCGAAGCCTGCTGGCGAGCCCGGATGGTGCCAGGCTCTACGCGGGGGTCGGGTCGCTCACCAATATCGCCGACGAAGGCATGGCGGCCGAGGAGGGCCGTGCGGCCATTTACGAGATCGATCTGGCCACTGGCACCAGCCGGATTTTCGCCTCCGGCCTGCGCAACCCGGTGGGCCTGGCATGGGAACCGGGCACCGGCGTGCTCTGGACCGTGGTGAACGAGCGTGACGGCCTGGGTGACGAAACCCCGCCCGACTATCTGACCTCGGTGCGTGACGGCGGGTTTTATGGCTGGCCCTACTGCTACTGGGACCGGATCGTGGACGACCGTGTGAAGCAGGATCCCGCCGCGGTGGCCAGCGCCCTGACGCCGGATTACGCGCTGGGCGGCCACACCGCTTCGCTCGGCCTGTGCTGGCTTCCCGCCGGCACGCTTCCCGGATTTCCGGATGGCATGGTGATCGGCCAGCACGGGTCGTGGAACCGCAGCACGCTGAGCGGCTACAAGGTTGTTTTCGTGCCGTTCGAGAACGGCCACCCTTCCGGCCCGCCGCGCGATATTCTTTCCGGCTTCCTCGCAGCGGACGAAAAATTCTCCTACGGCCGCCCGGTTGGCGTGGCGATCGGCCCCGGGGGATCGCTGCTGGTGGCGGACGACGTTGGCAACGTGATCTGGCGCGTGACAGGCGAACCGCAGGCCTGAACACCCCTATCGCGCAGCCCGCCCACTGCGCCGCGCCGGCATGTGCGGCGCCGTACTGCGTTGCAACGCAGATAAGTCTTCTTTTCTGAAGAAAAGAAGCAAAAGACTTTTCATGGGCTGTCGCGGACTCTGCGCTAGAGCATCATCCGACCACATGGAGTCACCTGTCGGATAAAGATGCTCGTCAAAACAAATAGCTAGCAGCCTGTCGGGTTGGCACGGTTGGCGTTTGCGAGCGGGTGAGTGTGGGCGGGCTACGCGGCCTGCAAGCGATTGATCCGCCTGCAGTTGTAGGCCAGGGCAATCAGGGTCCACTCGGCGGCG
>Ga0209208_10000074_pt1 | contig 96292 bp, 51 predicted proteins | sample S1TSphfallax_3_FD_187694 | JGI IMG/M metagenome (GOLD analysis project Ga0209208, IMG submission 187694) | Host-associated microbial communities from peat moss isolated from Minnesota, USA - S1T2_Fd - Sphagnum fallax MG (SPAdes) (version 2) | ecosystem: Host-associated > Plants > Peat moss >... | reverse complement strand
GTTAGTTTGTTAAATATTAAGAACTTATTGCTTATTTAAGTAATTGATACTGAATACTGAATATTTGTAGTGTGTAATTTATAATTTAAATTCATGTAAATTTAATCATTATTAATTAAATGATTATCTAATTATCTAGCATTTGAATTGTTTAGAAATCTAAAAACTATGAAAGTAAGGCATGAAGAAAGTTTTGGAATTACAACTTAGTTTGTGAGGAAGTTGGAACTTCAAAACTTATCCCATATTGTTTAATCTTCATTCTTGTTTTGAACACTATATAAACAAGGGGGTGTGGTCATCCAATCTCACATTAAGAAATTTGTGCACATGGGATGAACTAATAAAAAAGGTCAACCCAAAATAAATAAATAAATAAATTATGCACATTTTTAAAGTGCATACCTTCCCAACCTACTTATTTACCTAATTAGGTAGGTACTTAGTGTGACCTACGCACCTAGGTTGACCTATGTACCTACCTACTTAAGTACCTACCTATATGAGTAGGTATTTAACCTAGGAAAGTAGAACCTACCTATTTATTTTTAAACCTAAATAGGTAGGTTGGTATGTAACCTAGGTTTATAGGCACATATTTGTGTACCTACCTAGGTACCTACCAACTTAATATTAATATATTAATATATTTCTTTTTAATGCCACGTGGCATACTTACATTGGGCCACATGTCATAATATAAGATCATCCAAATATTAGAATTGAACGTCCTAGATTATTTCAAAATAATATTAATAATATTTTAAATAATCAAATATTAAAACACGTGGCAACACATCATTTGCCCTTAATTGTTACCAAAATAGTTGCATCTTAGTCACATGTGACAATACGTATACAATGCAGTCAAAGGATGAAATGTATTTGTTGATTTTTTTTTCATACAATACCTTTTGTCATTTGCAACTAATTTATCACATGCGATTTGTTTTAGGCGACTACAGGGATTTTAGTTGCAAAATGTCTCTTGCGACTAAAATTTAGTTACAAACACTAGTCGAAAATACACAGTTTTCTTCTAGTGGAACTCTCCTTTCCACCTCATTTGTGGTATTATTACTAGCTAACTACAATTGATCCATCTCTTTGTTGTAAACAAGTTCTCGAGTTTCATATGCATTATCTTTAGCATCGAAAATGTTCCCTAGCCACTTTTGTTACAACATTAATTCAATTAATTTGTAATCGGCTTGAAATTCAAGGAGGTAGTCACACTATCAATGAAACAACGTTCTATAATTTTGACTTGTCAAGTGTGTTGGCCATGGATTCTATGACATTTACAAAAAACCACAAGAACAAGAATCAAACCAAGGACATAACAAAGAAAACAAATCATAAAAATTGCAAGCCTAAATTCAATCCAAGATTGGAAACATAAATACGCAAGGCAACAACATGATATATGCTAAAAGATGATTCAAGAATAATTTTATTTTGATAATGTATGAAAACAAAGGTTATGATACGAAAATGTACTCAAAATTGGTGTTGAACAAACTAAAAGTAATGTGAGGTGTTACCCTTATTTCTACCCCATTGGGGACTTAATTCAAGGAAGCTTCCAAGGAGGCTTCCATATGTGCATTAACCAAGGAAGCTTCTCAAGAAGCTTGCTAATTAATAGTCAATTAAAAGTCAACTAAAACTTAACTAAAGGTTAACTCAGATCATACCCCATTGAAAACTTAATTCAAGGAGGCCTCCATACATGTGTGCATCAACCAAGGAAACTTTTCAATAGGTGAACTAAAAGTCAACTAAAACTTAACTAAAGGTTAATTGAAAGTTAATTGAAGGTTAACTCGAACATAACTAAGATTTAACTAAAACTTAACTAGGACTTAATTAAGACTTAATTAAGATTTGACTAAAAGTTAATTAAAAATTAACTAAAAGTGAATTGGGAATTAATTGAGAGTTAACAATGTTATAAGCGACTATGTTGATGCAAGCGATGGATGATGGTGGTGTCCATGACATCACCTCCCCTTCTAACAACGAATCCCATAAAGAGCAACCTTAGTTTCATTTGGATACCACATGTGAAAGTCTTTCATTTTTTTCATGGCATTTGATAAGTTCCCGATTGGTTTCCATGTATGTTTGCTAATATCCTAACCTTGTTAAGGAATTAAATATTGTAACTAATGATGCAATATATTTAAATCTAGGATTTCCTCAACCTCGTATTCTTGTTCACCATTAACTACAATTGGTGGAGGTGGCTCATGTGTTTTCCTTGGAATGGTAGAAGTATGGTAAGGCTCCAACAATGAAACATGAAACATGGGGTGAATCATCATGGAATCTGGAAGCTTGAATTGGAATGCCACTGTGTTGATTTATTTCACAATGGTGAATGGACTAAGTTTTTAGTAGTCCAATTTTTTTGATGATTGAATTGTCTTGATGTTTTGTTGTCAAAGCCAAACTTGGTTTTTGACCTTGAAATTTGGTTAGTTTTTACGATGTGTGTCAACATTTTTTTTGTATCGCCTTCGAATTTTTTCAAGGTTGGATACAAGTTATGTTTGAATGTCTATTAACCACGCAACTCGATCTTTAGCTACAAGATTCATGAAATTATTTAGACCTTGGATGTCAAACTTGGGATGTAAATCATGATTTGTAAAAAATGGTGTTTTTTGCATTGTTGAATGCATGATGTTGTAAGAAAAATTTGCCGCAAATAAGAGATTTGACCAATTATCTTTGTGATAATTAACTGTACATTGTAGATATTGCTTTAAGATTTGATTGATGTGCTTTGTTTCCCCATCTGTTTAAGGACGAAAGACTAATGATAACTTCACCTTCACACCTAATAGCTCAAGGAGCCACTTCTAGAGCTTGGATGCATATTGAGGTCCACAATTATAAATAATGTTTTCAGGAAGTCCATGATAGCAAAAAACATGATTAAGGAATAACTTGTTTTTTCCGCCAATTATTGATTTGTTACAAGGAATAAAATGAGCCATCTTCATGAAATGATCCACCACAACTAAAATGGAATCAAATGAGTTAGATTGTGGAAGATCCATGATGAAATCCATGGAAATCAAAGACCATGGTGAAGCAAGGACCAATAATGGTTAAAGAAGTCCATGAAAATGATGATGAGGATTGTTTGCAGAAGCATAAACATCACATGAGCCCATAAATTCCTTCACGAACTTCTAAAGTTGCGACCACCAATAGTCACAAGACACACTTGAAGTCACACAAGGCCTACTGGTACGTATAATAGTTTGTCATGATACAATAGACCATCATGAAATTTGAATTTGTTGAAGTCATTAGAAGGGTTTTTTCGATGATTTATGACAACAATGAAAGAAAATCATGAACTAAATTTTCATGAATGCACCAAAGGAGGGTCTTATCCTCAACAAATATTAATAATGCTTGAAGTTGAAGGTTTTCAGGTTTGAGAATGGTGTCACATTGTTGATTGTAAGTGACATCCCCCTCCTTAGGCATAAAGTATGAGCGATGGGATAACGCATTTGGTGTCATTTATTGTCGTTGTAGACAATAGGTAATCACAAACCAAAATTAAGACATGTATAATCATTATTAGAAATAATATCATTTATAATTAGTCCATGTGCGATTACATGCAACCAAATGTCATTTATGACTACAAATGGTTGCTTATGCAACTATTTTTCAAATTTGGATGAAGTTTGGGTTTCTTTTCAACTAAGTTACAACTATGACCTATTTCATCTTTAATTTGTGCTATTTTATATAATCGTTTTGTATTTCTTTCAACATTGTATATCCATTTAATTACAAATGTAACCAAAACAATCACATGTTATTTGTATATGGTATTTGGGCTACCTAACTAGCAAAGACGTACCTAAATATATACATACCTACTTACCTACCTATAACCTAAGCCACATGGCACCTAGCCTAGGTTTGGTGACATTTGGCATTGCCTATGTTTACATATAGGCCTAGAAATGACATGTGGAACATAGGTTAGGCCTAGGCCATGCCACATGGCACTTATTTTAGGCTTAAGCCATGCCACATGGCATTTATGTTAGGTTTAGGCCATGCCATGTGGCACCTAACCTAGACTATGACATGCCACATATATATGTTAGGCCATGCCATATGGCATATAAGCAAGGCATAAGACATGCCACATATGTTAGGCCTAGGCCATGCCATGTGGCACATAGGCTAAGTCTAAGCCATCCCACATGGCATTTAGGCACAACATAGGACATGCCACTTGGCATATATGATCAACCCAAACCATACCACGTGGCACATAAAGCTAGGTTTCAGCCATGCCACGTGACACATATGTTAGGTTATGACATGCCACATATGTTACGCCTAGGCCATGCCATCTAACACATAGGCTAGGTTTAAATCATCTCGCATGGCACGTAAGCATGGCATAAGACATGCCACATGGCACATATGCTAGGCCTAAGTTGTGCCATGTGGAACTTATTACATCCCACACATCACTTAACCTAGCTTAGGCCATGCCATGTGGCACTTAGGCTAGGCTAGGACATGTCATGTGGCACCTAGGCTAGGCTAAGACATGCCATGTGGCACATAGGTTAGGTCTAGGCCATGCCATGTGGCATCGGAGCTAGACTTATCCATGCCATGTGGCACCTAAGCTACGCCTATGCCATGCCATGCATCATTTAGGCTAGGGTATGTCGTGCCACATGGCACATATGCTAGGTTTAGCTATGCCATATGGCACCTAAGCTAAGCCTAACCATGTCATGTGGCATATATGCTAGGTCTAAGACATGCCATACGACAATTAAGCAAGCTTTAGGCCATCCCATGTGGCAATTATATATGACATGCCACGTGGCACCTAGGCGATGCGAAGACATGCCACATAACACATAGGCTAGGCTTAGGCCATGTCATGTGGCACCTAATTAACCTTTTTTCCACACCACATGGCAACATGATTAGACTATGTGCAACATCATAAAATGTGTTAATTAATAGGCTAGTTTAGTAAGTTGTAAGTTAGGTTTAAAGTAATAGGTTAGGCTAAGTAGTCACTAGTAGCTTAAGTAGTTGCACAATTAGTTGCAAATAGATTGTAACTACAAAATTAATTCCATATGTTTTGTTTCCTATTTTAGTTTTGTTAGCTACATGAGGAGGTGTCGTAAAAGCACAATGTACAAATTAAAATGCAATTGCATTTTGGGATGAGCCAATAAAAAAGGTTCAACCTTAATTAAACCCAAAAAGAAATATGATATTTTTAATAGATGCCATGTGGTTTAAGTCTAGGCCTAGCCTAAGTGGTGTAGCTTTAGACCTAGCCTGTGTGCCACATGGCCTAAGTCTAGGCCTAAAAGTGGCATGTGGCATATGTTTACACCTAGGTGCCACATGGCATATGTGTAGACCTAAATAAACTAAATGCCACGTGGCACATATGTTTAAACATGTGCCATGTGGCACCTAGGAATAGACATATGCAATGTGGCCTATGTTTAAACCTATGTGCACATAATCTATATAGGTGTTGTGTGGTGTATGTCAAGTGGGTGCCATGTGGCAAAATGCAATTGGTCACTAGTATGCAATTTTAATTACAAAATCGCTCATGTATACATTATATAGCGGCCATATACATTTTTGATGAAAAAATATTTCATTCATCGCATGCGACTAGTTTTCACATGTGACTTGTCATTTGTTACTATAACCAATTTAGTTGCAAATGTCATTTGTGATTAAAAATTAATTACAGACAATAGTCGCATACGACAATATTTCCACTAATAAATGCCCATCGAACTTGATGTCGGTTCAACACACGAGCCATCATGAAATATTTGGAAATTCTTATGATTAGAATACACAATAATTTCGTGTTTAGCTCCTTCAAGTAGATGACACCACTCCTTAAAGGCATCCACGATGGCCAATAATTCTTTGTCATGAATTTCATAATTAATTTTGGGAGGAAAAAAATTTACAAGAATAGAAACCAACTAGATGAAAAAGATTATTTTCTCCGGGTTGTGAAAGTATGGCACCTAATGCAAAGTCAGAAGCATTCGTCTCCAAGACAAAAGGTTTGGAAGCGTCTACATGAATCAAAAGTGGGGTAGTTGTGAAGAAGGTTTTCAAAGATTGAAAAACATTTTCAACTTTAACTCCCCAAGAAAAAGGTTGATCCTTTTGAATCAAACAAGTAAGAGGGGTCACTATCATGGAATAATGTGTAATGAATCGCCAATAGAAATTGACAACCCTAAAAAAACATTGAACATCCTAAACATAAGTTGGGGTAGCCCAATCCACAATGGTTTGAACCTTATGAAGGTCCATATGAACACCATCTCTAAAAATAATATAATCCAAGAATTCAACTTTAGATTGATGGAATCCACACTTCCCCAATTTGGTATAAATACCAACTTTTTAAAGCTTTTCTAAAACAAAACGTACATGGCATTCATGGTTTGCCATGTTTTTTGAGAAAATGAGGATGTCATCAATGTAATAGCCACAAAATCATCCAAATATTCATGAAAAACATCATTCATCATATGTTGAAAAACAATAGGTGCATTGGTAAAACAAATGGGCGTCATAACATATTCAAAATGGCCGTAATAAGTTCTGAACACCGTCTTCCATTCATCACCTTCTTGAATGCACACCAAGTTGTATGTTCCACGTAGGTCAATCTTGGTGTACTTTTTTGCATCACTAAGTTGGTCCAACAATCTTGAGATCAAGGGCAAAGCGTAGTGGTTCGTGATGGTGAGTCGATTTAGTCCATGATAATTGACACACATGCATATAGATGCATCCTTTTTCTTGACAAATAGGATTAGAACACCAATTGGAGACTTGGAGTGTCAAATGAACCCTTTCATAAAATTTTCGTCGATGTATTTTCAAAACCAAAAGTTCGTCCTGCAACAAGTTATAGATGGGTCCAAATGAGGGTTGCGCTCCTTCTTTCAAATCAATCACACAATCATATGACCGATGTTCATGTAATGTGTTTACATTTTTTTTTCAAAAACATCTTTATAGTCTTGGTATTAAATAGGGATGTCATGTTGTTATGTCTTAAGATCAAAAGTTGGAATGGCATACACAAAAAATGAATCTCCTTTCTTCACTACTTGTATGAATGTTTTTGCTCCCACAAACAAAGGCTTAAAATGTTTGGATCTTGGTTACCCCCAATATCTCCTTCATGCTTGAGTTTTTATATGTGTCGATTAATTCTTGTTGTGTCTTCATGTGTAGAATCATGTTCAGAGTCCAACGTGTTTGTTGGAAAAGTTTCATATTTTGGTGTAATTTCGTTTACTGATTCAAAATGAAGACTCTTCATCTTCCAATCCATTTGAAGATTATGCAAAATGAACCATGATAACCCAATGATGATAGGGTTTGTTGGAGATGAGATGACATTGAAAACAACTTTGTTACTATGTGACCCAATTGTTATTGTCAATGCCTTGGTCTCATGTGTTATAAGTTTTGAAGAAAGGTTTTGACCATCGATCACTTCGATCACCATTGGTGTCATTTTCTCCACCAACGCCAAGTTATGTTGTCATACCAACTCCTCATTAATGAAACATGTAGATGCCCTTGAATCAAAATGTGTTTGGGTTCGCATAATCATAGATTTACTACCTTTGATCATGATGGGCAACAAAAAACAAGGTGTTGGTTCTGAAGACAAGGTAGGACCGTTTTCAACGAATGATGCACCAAGGTTTAATCTCACGGTCCTTATTAAGACTGGACGTTCTTGTTTCCCTTCTCTTCTGGCCCTTGGGTAGAGGTAGAAGTTGTGGTGTGTGCTACATGTTGAACATGTCTCTTTGGACAAACATTAGTTATGTGGCTTGATTTTCCATAGTACAAAAAAATATTGTTTACATGGTGATGTTGTTTCTTCTATTTTGTGAGTGGTTTGAATCGTGTTTTTTCAATTTGCATGGGGTCATCATTGGGTGTAGACACCATATGTTTGGGTTGCAACATGGGTAGTGTGAATTACCTCAATGTTGGTGATGGTTCCCAATGTTTTTTTTGTCGATGTTCAAAAAGTCAATTATCACAATGCACAGTTTGTGCAATTGTTTGACTCAAGGTTGTGGGATTAGGCATGGTCATCAAAAGGTCCTTCACGTCTCCATGGAGTCCAAACTAAAATTGGCTCATGAACGTAACCTCATCCCATGAAATGTCACATGCTAATTGCCTGAATTTTGAAGTGTACATAGAAGTTGGGTGATCCCATGTGAAGAGTTTGTAACTTATTTGTTGCAATATGTTTTTTGTTTGAATCACCAAAAAAAGCACAAAATTTTTCAAAAAATGTTTCAAAGTTGTTTAAAAGAAGAGATTGACGTTCTAAAAAAGGTGCAAACCATGTTAAAGTTGTGCTTGATAATAAGATGCCAATGAATCCAACTTGGGTCTGGTCATTTGGATAGTAGTGTTAATGAAGTTGGATGATGAGACATATTTGGTCGATGAAACGTCAAAATTTTGAATGTGTGCCATCAAACTTCTTTGGCATGATGATTTGTGGCTTTTTCAAAGTGTTTTCAAATGTTGTTGATGTTTGGTTTCTTTATAAGTGTGTAATGGATTCATGAAAAGACCGATTTTCTTGTTGCATATGCCTAAAGGTAACAAGAACTTATTCCATGCACATAACTTTTTTTTTTTTTGAAATGGACATGGCCCAATAAATATGTAAATCAAAACTTCAACAAGAGGTCGGTGGTCCACAATTTCAATCAACACGTTCAAAAGGTGGGGTAATCCAACCTTTTGAAAATTCTTACCTTTGAAGTAGAGGGGTAGTCCACACTCAACTTCTATAAAAAAAAACAGAACAACTATAATGATGACAAGAATAGACATAGGCTTGATGGGAGTTTATTCAAACTATTACGGGCACATAAAAACTACAAGAACAAAAACTAAACCAAAGACACAAGGAAAACAAATCATAAGAAATGCAAGCCTAAGTCTAATCCAAAACTAGAAACACAAAGGCGCAAAGCATGAACACAATATATGCAAAAAGATGATTCAAACATAACTTTATTTTGATAATGTATGAAAATAAAGGAAGCTTCTCAATATGTGAACTAAAAGTCAATTAAAAGTGAACTAAAATTTAACCAAGGGTTAACTCAGAGTTAATTAGGATTTAACTAAGAGTTAACTGAGAGTTAATTATGATATAACTAGGATTTAATTAAGATTTAATTGAAAGTTAATTAAAACTTAATTAAAAATTAACTAAAAGTGAATTGAAAGTTCACGAAGAGTTAACAATGATGCAAATGATGATGCAAACAATTGTGTTGGTGCAAGTGATGATGTAAGCAATGGGTGATGGTGGTGTCCATGACAAATTCTCTTTAAGAGGTTATCACAAATTATTTAAAAATTTTGGGAAAAACATTTTTATCATTATCCCATATATCTTGTAATCTTGCAAGTGGTTAGAATATGCCCCATACCAAACCGTTATTTAGAACTTTACATTTATAGTCTTGAACTATTTTCTTTCTATAAATTGGTACAAGTCCAAGTTTCATGGCATTCGGTAAGAATGCTTTAAATATGGATATTGTGACATGGTGCAAGTGAACAATTGAACTTAAAATACGGTTACTTTGATTACTACCTAGATGTTTATGAAAAGAAATTAAACTTTATTCATTCAATCATACATAGTTGTAAACATCTCCCAAAAGAAATAATTTTATAAGGTTGTTATTCAATTTTTACATTCAATGGCCTTTTGAAAGTTGTTTATTTCTATTGGAATATTTGTATGGGGGTCAAAGCACGATTGGGGTACACCATCATGAACACTAAGGACTCACTCCTAAGGACTCAAATTCACCTTTTAAAAAAAAATTCCTATGATCTTTCTTTGATTTCCCTTTTTTTTCTCATGTCAAATGAAATAATTTTGTTCCAAATTTTATATAAGCATCTAAAATATCTATTTTTTTCATTTATGAAAATAAGAATAGTAAAATTTATCCTATGTGGGCTATGTTCTATTAATGGCCCAAAAATTCCCCCAAAAAATCACTTTTTGAAACTTTTTACATTACAATAGGGCACTTGGTTTTTGTCACACTCATACATTTTGTGTACATTAATACCTAAGGTGTTCATGGTAAGAATCTTGGGCTAAAAAGTTTTTTAGACATTCCTTATGAATTCTTGAATTTTTTTTCTTCAAAATACAAAATCATGGATTTTTTCCAAGACTTGATAAAAATCTTGAAACTTGTTCAAATTTGACATGTTATGCATAAAATAATCAAAATTTCAATATGAATGTGCCATTAAATTATAACAACATGTTTTAAGCGAGGGAGCCCATTGGATACAAAAGGAGACAATCCTTTTTGGTACCCCAACCATACTTTGACCCACAGGACTTGCAATTTTAGAACATTTACAAATGGCAAAACAACTAGATTTTTTTTTAAAACTAAAAAATATGTTTCCAAAACCTTTCATGCATTTTATGGGTAATTAAGTGATTATGAATCCTATCAACATGGACATAATATTTTAAAAAAGATTCGGTCTTGTTCATGCACTTATGTTTGCCTACTCATGTTCATGCTCATATTCACATGCTCGTGAACTAGCATCCTTGGTTGCCTTGGCTACTTAACATTATGTTAAGTTGAGTGGCACTTAAACTACTTAGCATTATGCTTATCCTAGGTGGCCTAGGCTAAACATGTGGCATCTTGTTAACACATTTTCAATTGCCATGTGTTCACATGGCATGGGTTGAAAATCTATACAACTTCATATTTAACTCAACAATCTAATGGTTAGAATTGTTTAATCTTTTATAGTTTTTATGTCTTTCATGATTGAAGTTGTAAAAGTCATAGTCGTATACATGATTGTGACTAGGTACATGGAAATGCATAAATGTCCTATGCAACAACATGTCATGTTCAACTAGTTAGTTGTGTAGTCATAGATGTCTTGTATGACTACAAACTTAGTTATATATATATGTATTCAAGGAAGACAAATTTTGGTGCAATGTGTGGAGCAAAGTTCAAATGCAAGGTGAAGATTATGCAATGGACTAGAAAGAAAAAACACAAGTGTGGCAATGGCTTGAACACAACTAGAAAAAGAAACTGGCTACACAAAAACAAAGAGGGTGACAATGTTGGCAAGCAATGTCACTTTCTAATAGCTAGACACAAGGTAGGATGGTGGGCCAAGTGTATTTGGTGAATCCACACTTAGGTCCAACCATTGCTTGAAGCATTGATGAATTTGAGGCGCCCAATGGAAAGCCAACAATCTCCAAACCAAAACCGAGCTTTTGGCAAATTGATTTAAGAAAGAACTTTTTTTTCCTTCACAACTTTTTGCAAGCCTCTTTGTGATTTTGCATTTGTTCAAAATTTTGCACCCAAGAAAACCATTGAACAAGTTCCCTATTGTGTGTCATGCTTTGCAACTAGACAACATGATTTTCCCTTTAGTATAAGATATACTTTCATTCAAATTATGAGCATTATTGAACTATGCCAAATTGACTTTGCAATGGACAAGTGTAAGTTTTTTTCTTTTTGATTTTCTGATGTAGTCAAAGTGCCAATTATTCCACCATAAGATTTAGCCAAATTTGGCTATAAAGAAAATATGAACTTTAGACAACAAAAGGATCCTCCAACATTCTTAGCTACCTACTAAAACCTACTGTAAAAATCTGGCTATTTCTTCTTCTTTTCTCAAAATTTTGGTAGTTTAAAAACTCCCTAAAAAAAATTAGTATTTTGCATTCCTTTCTTGAATTCAGAAATATCAAAAATTGGCCCAAAATAAATATATATATAATGGTTATTCATGAGTATTGTGATTTTATCCGTTCTATAACTTTCAATTATTGGGCACATGCGTAAATAGGTGATCTATTCATTCAACTACCAGATTTACATATAACTGTAGAACAAAAGTCTCTTAAATAGGTTTTGATTTGAATATCTCTTAATCAGTGTTTACTTTTTTCAGTTTTCTGATGTAGCCTCATCATCCACAAAAAAAAAAGACTTCACACAGATTGCCAACCTGTTTGTTAAAAACTATCCAAACTGTAGAAAATTAGCAAAGAACCACCCAAAACCAAATACTATGTCTAAATATGAGGAATTTTCTCAAACTAATTTTTTCCATTGAAAGTTTCCAGAAAATTTCTTTAAAATTAGAGAATCTATGAAAGAATATTCCTTTAGAAAATTTGAGGTGGCAAATTTGCAAAAATTCACCAATTAAAAAATCAGCGCTAAGGTCAGACATTACAGCCAGTGTTTACTGAGAACCCGCAAGAGACCTAAATAGTCCCGAGCGTTTGTTGAGCTTCGAAATTTTTTATTCACATCACCAAAATAGTTATTTCATAGCAACAAATCTCATGCATAGTTATACAGAGGATAGGACGAAAAACAATAAAATTCTGCCAGAAACTTAAATAGTCACAAGAGGGAACTGGGTACAACGTTTGAAACACCGCTAGCCTAAATGGACTGACTGTTATGATTCTTGAACAATGGATTTCGTTGTCCATTGATTAGACGAAGTCCAAGGGTAAATTGGGTGATTTGACTGCATGAAGCACTGAAAGCTGCAAGCCGTCATTAGACTTTGTCATATGGGATTCTTTTTGTTTGAAGTTTTGTAGACAAATTTCCAACTTTGCAGCTATTCAATCTACCTGCGTGAGATCTGACCAAGGAGACTGATAGATCTGAATTTTGGTTTTCGATTGGGGGACCAGCAAATTGGCAACCATCCACATGCTAATCCCCTGGGCTGGACTGTAGTTCACAGAGGTGGATCTACAAAAGAGTTGCAATTCTTTTTTAAAACTAAGCCAAAGATGATGAAATTATAATCCTCATCTTCTTTCTTTCTTTTTCTTTGTTGCATGGTGATACTACACCGAAGCACAATTTTTTTCCCCATGTATTTTCATCAAATTCTCATGAATTTTTCATGTGTTCATATCATTTTTCAATGTGTTCCCCCAAGAAGTTTCCAATACCACCCCAGCTTATCCCTTAAGTTTTGCCCAAAATTGAACTCTTATAGCAAAGGCAACACTTCCATGATTCTATTTTGGGAGTGCAAACTTCTATTTTGAGGAGTGTCCAATGCTTTAGAATTTTTTTCTGAATGAAGGGCTGATCAAGGTGGGTCATTGCCAAAATAAATTTGAACTTTGGAGTGCACTTCACAACAAATTAGTAGAATCAACAATACACATGTAAACAATAGGTACCAAATAATATGGAGTCAGTTATAAGTGTAAACAATGAGGATGAACACAGTTAGAAAAAAAATTCTTAACAACCATTGAAACAAGGCGCTTAGGAGGTCCAGTTTTCTCTTTGGGGAGGGTTTGGGAGGCTGATTTTTGTGGATTTTGTTTTGGGGTAGGGAAGAGGATGAAACCAGTGGATAGGTCTAGGTATTAGTTCAATGAATGGTAATTCACCAAGTTAAAACTATAAAAAAGAGTTGCAATTTTATTTTTTGTGTAAGCCAAAAGGTTGTGACACAATCTTAATCTCCTTCCTTTTATTTGCTTGGTGGTTTAGCATGCATCACACCACACACTTTGTTCATAAACTTTTCTCAAAGTTGAATTGTCATAACTTATAAGGTAGGCAAAACTAAAACTCTTATCATGATTCTCTTTTGGGTGCCACCGATGTTCCAATTACTTCATTTGTGATGGGCTAATCAAAGTGGCTGCTTGACCCCCACCCCCCCAATTAAGTAATTGAGTATTAATTACTTAATACCTGCAAGTAATTAATAGCGCTAACAATAGGACACTAAGAGAACTAAAATAATTGAATATAACCCATTTGCAAAAAATATTTCAAGCAGATGTTCTTCCAAATGCTCTTCCAAGTGAAAGATCCAGCATTTGAAGGGATGTGATTGTACAAGGATCAGCAAAATCTTGATTGGAGAATGTTTTTTCTTTTTTTGGGTGGGCGTTGGAGAAGGCAAATTTCTGCAACTAACTCTGTCTCCAATGTGCATGTTACTTTTCTTTTTCCAATGTGTTATCTTGGTTTAAAAAATTGCATAACATTCAAGCTCCTGGAACCGGTGAGATTGTGGTGCGTAGACGATCACAAAAATTCCTCGAAGGCGGTGCAACTTGCAAACTTTGGCAGTAGTAGTAGTAGTACTTGAAATAGCTGCCAGTTATGAAATGGACATTATTCCTGAAAAGAAGAGAAATGTCAGCTCTTTATACAGCAAGTGGATCCACACAATTTCTCTGACTCTTGCCTTCCCCGTAGAGAATTGGAATTACTTTTTTGTTTTGCGGGGGACGTGGGGACACTGCAATCCTTATCTAAACAGCCTGTTCCGCTTTAAGCAACCCCATCTAGCCGCTTTAAGGTATTTTCCATGGTCTCAATTACTTGAGAAGCCCTAAATGCCTGAGTAGCCAAAATTGGTTTCTACTTTGGGAATTGAGGTTCATGAAGCAAGGAGAGCAGAATTCCAAATTTGTTTTTGGGCCATGTGAAGTGTGGTCATAGGCTCCAAATAGCATGCTCACTGGAACTGTCCATGATATCCAAATTGAAGGGCAAAAAATCTAAAGCATTTTTGTTTAGTAGTAGAATTTCTTTTCACTCAAATTCCTGGTCTCTTAGACCTTGGAGTTTGAGCAATATTATTTTACTCCATTTCCAAGTCCTGTACTTTTGTTCCTGATAGGTACACCCAATCATAATTTTGGCAAAAACTTGGTTACTGAAAGAGTTGTGAATGAACTGATGAGATGGATAAGCTTATTGAAGATTCCTCGTCAAGTGCTCTGAAATTGTAGCACATAGTACTAGGACAAGTAAGCAATAAAACAGCCAACTGTAGGAACCAAGGAGCCTGTACAGATTATAGAACATGGTACCTGGCAGAATTGGCCGTAGAGACTGCCCATTCCTGGTGCTAAAAGCAGAATCCGCACCTGCTGCTGGTTCTGCCTCTCGGTAACCAATGGCCTGGGCTAGTCTAAATAGGCATTCCTTGCTTTGAACTTATTCAAATGGTGTATACAGTATGATACTTAACAAAGCAGCTTCGAGTAGTGTCAAAGTTTTGTTTTACCCAACTCTGAGTAAAACAAATATATGAAGACAACTTGAATCATAAGATGTCACCAATGGATCATGGCGTACGTGAAGCAATCAAAGAGTACAAGGGACTAGGATCCTACATAAGGAACAAAATTAATGTGTTTCAAATACATGCTAAAAAGGTCAAATGGAAAAAATGTCATAATCTTCTGAATTCTTCTGAATGCAAGTTATTTGTTTGTCCTTCCACAATAAAATCTATCAAAAAATTCACAGTGATTTTGTTCCAGACTATAAATTGAATACATAAGAAAACAATATTCCACTCAAGAAAATAATAGTTGTCAAGTATTTATCACAATTTTTTTGTTCTCCAGGAGGCACTTGTTGTTGAAACTAGTGTCGGCAGGTTCTTTGATTTCAATAGGTTTAGGTTTAAGTTATACTTTAGGTTCTCAGGTTTTTGGACGGAGGTTCCAAGTTTTTTGAGGGTTGTCATCGAAACCTAATTGAAGAATCTATCCATTTTCAAAATTGGATTACAACATTAATGGGGGCTGCTGCCCTCTTCTAAAAAGGTTCAGGTTCTTAAGTATATAAATATAATTTCATTTCATAAAAAACTTGGTCCTCCACTTTAACAAGTTACTAGTGTGGTGTGTGTTGTTGACCCAAGTGTTACCACGCCTTCAACTGATTTTTCCTTCCAAAACCTGGTTTTTTGGAATTTATTTGAATTTTCAGCAGCAGAAATCAATCACTTTCAAATCAGTATCTCTCACATTCTGAATTCAAATCATACCAAATAAATTCCATTAAATCTTGCTCATCAAGATCTTTCCAACAACACCAAAGGCACATTCCAATTCCTCCAAAATTTTCAGTGAAAAAATCATTCAATATTCAAGAACTTTTGCACTGAAAGTCCAAAAGTCATGGAACCAAGCCAATGCACCCCTCATTGTCGAGAGCTTTCCAAAGACGCCAAGAACACAATCTGAAGCATCCCAGTTTGGTGGATCTCATAACTAGAAAACAAAACAATCTATCTTCCTTCATAGAGAGATTGCATTTCATTGATTGTACATAATATTACATAATTTTTATCTGGAACTATGTGCACTAGTTGAACCAATTAATATTACACAATTTGTTTTGTGGTTTAGTTGTGTGTAATGAAGGCAGAATTAAACCTTGTCTTAAATTGGTTCTAATTTTTGTTTGGTGACTGGTGGGATTGAAGATGTTTCATTCTCCAGATTGGACTGAAGGTTCCATCAAAAAAGGAAAAAAAAGTGAACAACACTGATTGAAACATCATTAAGTGTGAATGGGATTTAAACTTTTCTATTCTTGGGGAGTTAATGACAAGGAGCATCTTTGGAGTCTCATCTTTGGTGTTATGAGATTCTAAAGCATGCCAAAAACACTTTACAATATCAAGTTATGAAACGAGAAGTGTCATGTGATATCAACCTGTTAAACATGCTAAAACTGTGCATAGCGAGCTATGTCCTTATTCTCTTTCCCCATATATAGGGAATCTCATCTCCCCTACAGCACCCATCTGTCCAATATAGTAAAGGATAGGATCAAGCCAAAGGAGTAGTTAGAAACAGCTACAGATGATCCGGAGAATGCAAGTTCAGAGTTCAGAGAGGACTGGGGATTCCATGGAGAATAGAAAGAAGTTCCCATATTTCTTAGAACACAGTGAAAGCACACACACCTGTTTACATAAAGTATCCTACTATTCTGCCAAGCTGAAAAGGCTCCTCGCAGGATATCTTGAAACTGAGTTTCTGTTGTCTTTTCCTCTAGACAGAAGGCAAGACAGCAGAGGGTTGGGCACTAGGTTGGTGACTGATTATACTCTCTCCTCTATTGATCACACAATATATCACTTCATGAAATTTGCTTCTGGTATTTGGATCCTCACTCCCCACATAATACACTTTTCTATGCTGCATTTTAAATGTTTGTTATTAAATGATTATGATGAAATGTTTGTTTAGATTTTGCTTGCGAGTTGAATGGTACCAAGTGACACTGAACCTCCTGCAGGAACCTATATAATAAGCGTATGGTATTGCCAAGCCCAGTGTTTAAGTAACAGTACACACTTCGAGAAAATTGCAGATTACCTAGGGTTGAAGGGATCTGCACATAACCGTTGAGTTGATCGATGTTGAGAAGAACTAACTAACTTTTAATATTTGTCTTTCCCAGAATTATCATTAGTAAAAATTTGGGGCTTTGCCTTAGAGGATCCTCACCCATACTGGGTATCTAGGCATGCATCTGTATTTCTGAGATCCATTATTAATTTTCATATCCCAAGCCTTACTCACTCACAAATGAAAGTAGGACTTTGAAAAGAGAGAAACCACTCACAGCAAAACAAGTGGATCAATCAGATAAACTGGTCAATCAACAACAATGTGAGACTGTGGTATGGCTTTTACCAGCCACCTCATCCAATGCAAATATGTTGTCCCAAAACAATTTCTTTAAACCAAACTGGCAAGTTTTTACCATTCTACATGTTGTATGGGTGAGGATGCTCTTACCAACCATTATAGCGTGCATATATATAGCACACTTTCCATTCTATTAAAGACCCTGTTGGATTTGATGGCCAGATTGAACCAGCACCCACCAGTGCATCATTGAAGGATGGATGGTTAGTGATAGGGAAACAATTTTCTGTTGGGTTTGGTTTTCATAGCTAACCACGGTGGTTAGCTCAGTTGCTTTCTTTTTTCAGTTGGTCGTCAAAACAGCCCTTACCCATGTATAATCATATAATCCATCTAATTTAAGTAACCGTCACCTATTTTCATACCTATTTGCCTATATAGAGGTCCTACTTCTTACAGAATGTGTTACTGAGGTGAAACCAGATATTAGATCAGTTGAGGTTTACGACAACTGAGTCATAACAAGCATCCAGTGGATGGTGAGTGCTGGTTCACTCTGGCTTGCTTTTACATGTTCCCTTCAAATCCTTTGGTTAATTTCAAAAGTGGACTTTGTACACTTTGTGGTAATAGTTTTTGAAATGCCCATGAAGGTTAAAGTATAATCTTTCCTCTTTTATTTTGGCTGGACTTCAGTTTCGGTGAGTATTATGAACTCTAGCCCTGTCTCAAATGAACCCATAGATATTTATACCCTATATTAGGTTGCTGCATGGTGAATCTTGAGGGTTCTAGACCTCCAAGCGTTGAGGTGTATCAATGTGAACAACTGTTCAAATAAATACAAGCAACCTGGTGGATGGATGGTGGGGGACAAGGAGCTGCTACCAGCTAAAGTTTAAAGGTCCATCGTGCTGGATAGGATGAGGAAAAAAGGGTTTGTACTGTCCAAGAAGAAAATTTACATGAAGGTACTTGTGTTAGAGCATCTCCACCGGTGCTCAGTATGTCACTCTGGATTATAAAATTAAATGTCTAAGTTTAGATGTTTTTCTTTAGCAACCCCACGAATAAACTTGTAACTGGAACGATATATATGTGGGACTACTAATAACAAACCACCTGGACCAATCATTACGATCAACCAATCAGAAATACTGAGCCGCAATCAGGTCTAATTTATTACACTCTTTTTTGGAGGTGCACAACTGTTGGGCCATTTACCAGCCACAGCAAGCTGCACGAATTTGGTGCAGAAAAACCAATTTCCTGAGCTAAACCAGCACATTTTGACTGTTTTGCAATAAATTGTACTGTCTGAAGTCACATACTAAGCATCGTTAGAGATGCTCTTAGGCTGTACCACTGGGAGGCAGCTCTTCCAAAACAATGGCCTTTCGCAAAGATTGGAACTTTCATGCCTTGAAACATTTTTTTATGTTAGAATGAGGATGCATCAAAATAGGGTGTGTAGATTCAGAGAAAGTTGTTTAATAGAGGTTCTGGATCTCAACACGTAACATGTTCATGTGTGACATTTTATGGATGAATATGTTTTCTCATCCACAAAAACACTATTGTCCATATACCATACCCGTGATTGATGTTAGGGATAAAATAATTCTTAAAAGGTTTTGTCCCAAAAAAAGAAAAATAAAATTAGTTATATTTTTCGAAGTCTTTGAGAATGGAACTAACAACCAATGGGACAACCTATTGGACCTACTTCACCATCCTAATCACTAGATTAGGAGTATAGATCCAAAGGCAAGGTCCACCCTATGTAGTTAGTTTTTACTCTTGAAATATTCAATTAGGGAACTGTTGAACCTCTTTTTCTGAAATAAATAAATATTTCAACATAACACTGCCAATTTTCACTCACAAGTACGGTATTGCAGAACCACTACATTACATTGGCACACATTGTGAAACCTTGTTCAAAAATTCAGCATGCTGGGAGGCAATAAAACCTCCCTTAGACAAATTTGACTTCATCTACCCAAGGGTGTCAAAGCACTATGGCCTTGCTCAGATGAATTCAGTATTCATCCAGCCTTATAACCACACAGGTCCACCATTCACCCAACGTTCCAAATGAAGCCTTTACAATAGGACTTAACAAAAGACCTACCATGGTAGAATCCTACACATCAGCACGGACCTCTCAATCCCTGCTGTACAATGACAATTGGCCTGTTAGGGCAGTGAATACTTCTCAATAAAGGCCGGCACTAGAAAGGACTCAGGAATCTTTGCTTCACCAATCTGTAGTGAAACTGGATGTGAAATGGACCATGCCTTTGGCGAATTCTTTCTAGGTTCTTGGTTCTTGTAAATGGGAGGTGTCATTGGCAGTGTTGCAAAGAAGCTTTTGAAGATCTAGGTTTTTTCTTTTTCTTGGAAACAAAAGAGCCAAGGAAACCAAGTTGCTTTTGGTGTGTAAGCATATGCTCCTTGGGAACTTGTGCCAATCCTGGGGGCAAAATATATCAACAGATGTTTGTCATATATGATGGCTATATGATGCTCCAGCACATGAAAATGTTAGCTAGAGGGAGAAAAAAACACTAGACTATGCAGTCTTTTTTGAAGCATGTGCTTACAACTAATGCATACAAAAACAAAGGACAACACCAGACTAAGGGCTGTCCACTCAAAAGAAGCCAAGCATTTCTGAAATATATGCAATGTGCATGGAAAACAATCATAAACTATACGAGTAGACAGTAGGCTACTGTTTGTTGTTGGAGCCTTGAAACAAACCAAACTTTTTTCTAAAATATATGCATGGGAAGCACTTGTAAACTATAAGGTTCAAACTTCAAGGGGCCATGTTGCTTTGAAACAACCAAGCTTTTTTTAAAAACATATATGTGTAACTTGATATTAATAACTTGTTATGTATGTAATTATTTAAGGGTTAACATTGGTAACTTATTAGGTGGTGGGGAATCAAAACCTGTAAGTAGAAGCCAAAAGGATTATTTTGAAAAAACAAGTTCTTTTTCTCAAAAGTAACTTTTACATGCAAATGAATTTTTGAATGAAATTTTTTGTAACTTGTTCTAGAAATTATTTAAATTTTCCCCAATCACCAGTTTTTTGTGTGTTGTTTATTATTGAATAAATATGAAATTAAAAAAGTGTACATAGTCTTTATAAATTTAATGTTCATCTTGAAAAATGATCAAAATTTTAAGTCATCACCAAAAATTAAATTTTCACATTCTTTAGTTTTGTTATGCTCTAAACTATAATTTTTAAAAAAATACATCATGTACATTATACCCCATTTATACATAGTAAAGGATTCTCCATCTCCATCATAGTGCAATTTCACTTTGTAGAACTCAACAACCTTGATGTATAGGTGATAGGCTAATCGCATGTACTATTTAGATTTTGGGCCAACATTGCTCATATTACCAAGTTGGAAGTGTCCATGTGTACATGAAATTCCTTCTCCCATATGAAATTCCTTCATACAATAGTGCACTTAGTGTGAAGGAGGAATTGTGGTGTTGAGCTCAATTTTGTACTCCACAATGTGAAGTGGAATACCCCTGAGCTCCTCGTTCAACTTGAAGTGTTTTGGGTCCTCTATTGTCCCCATGTTAATTTTTTTAATTTGAATTTCCTAAGATAGATTTCACTCCGCAATTCGAAGGGTCTTTGCTTTCTCCATGGCTAGTGTTTCATCCACCACTACTATCTCTAGTTCATGCTTGAATTGGATTTGTCACCCTTTTACCATTTGATTAGGTTGTGTGATTATTCCAATGGAGAATAAGTTCAACTCAAATGTTAGTAAAATCTATTTTTCCTCATATATTATCTTTCCATGAAGTTGTAACTAACTATCGTCTAGGGTTCCTAATGTTGCCACTCAAATATTTGGAGACATAAACTATTTTGACAATGCTATTACTTTCAACGGTCACCATATTGGTCCTTTAATCATGAATCACTTTGGTGCACTATTAGAAAAAACATCGTTTACAACTAAATTTTAGTTGCAAGCAACGCAACAATTAAAAATCAGCATAGTAACAAATGATAAATTATAGACGACCAATAGTCGCAAACAACAAATGAAATATTTTTTCGTAGAAAACAAGTATGGAAATTTTACACATATCCAAGGATGAGTTCTTGTGACTACACTTGCAACTACATTTGCAACTATAGTGCACATTAATATGTTCACACATAATAACCTAACAATGTGACATGTGGCATCATTTGGATTTTAAAAAATAATTTTCCAAATAATTTGTTTTTTAACCATCCAATTAAAACAACTAAATTGTGTCACATGGCAACTTAAGATTACCCTATAATCATTTAAGGTTAGTTTAGGGTTAGACCACTTATGACCACCTAGCACCTAGGCTAGGCTTAAGTTAAGGGCCTAGGTTAGGCCACCTCTAGCCTTGTTAGGTGCCTAAGGTACCTAGCCTAGTTTCGGGCTAGGCTAGGTCATGTGGCACCTAGGTTAAGCCTAGGCCACCTAGCCATAGGTTTAGCCTAGGTAGGTAGGTAGGTAGGTCTAGGTTTAAGTCTAGGTGTGATTAACTCCTCCCATATGGCAATTGAGAAAAATTGAATGTGTTTATTCCACCAATCCAATTCCTACTTATATAGTTTGTAAACTTGAAAGGGAAGACAAACAATATGGGATAAAATATTAATGGTAACCTAGTTGCAATTATTCCCTAGCACATACTATTACATAGCCTACCTACTAAGTAGCATAAGTTTTTACTAGGTACCAATTTAGATAGTATTTATTTGAAATACATATTTAAATAGACTATACATAATTATTTATAATTAAATAACCTATTAGGTAGCTGGTGAGTATGTAGGTATATATGTATGTAAGTACCTAGTAATTAAGTAGGTAGATAGGTATTTAATAGGTAAATATATAGATATAGGTATGTATGTATTATTAAATAGTCTATACGTGTAACTATTAGGTAGCATACCTACCTTATGTAACTATAATGTGACTACTTTGGTTGCATGTGCAACTAAATGTATATATGATATTGTAAAAAATATAAAGACATCATGAAAATCCATCTATTGAAATGATGAAATAAGTCATAATTGCAACTAGTTGAAACGAAAACCAAAATCCATCCAAATTTGAAAAATAGTCACATAGGCAACCATTCGTAGTCATAGGCAACATTTAATCGCACATGGAATGGTTGTAAATGACAAGATTTCTATTAGTGGTGTTCCATAATGTGACGCGACTTTCTGTCCCTCTACTTTTAGTTCTATGAAGTGACTATACTTGAAAGTAAATGTGCTATCGGTGAAAGGAAAATGGAAATGTACTTCTAAATGTTAAATTACGTTTGAAGTTGAAATCAAGTAGCTTGCCTACTATGCATCAATTACAATTTACAATTGATAAATACATTCTCCAAGTTCAAACACGCCAAATCTTAGAATTTTATGTTAAATTGTGATTCATTTAGACCAACTTTTAAGGGTTCAACACCATGTTCAACTTGGTTGTGGACCACCAATCACTTAAAACATTATTCCTACCACGTATATTATCTAAATCTAGTTTGCTTTAGCTCGTTAGAAAGCTAGTTATAAGGTGCAACTTCCTACAAAATCCTAAGCTCTACAACTAAACTAGTAACAAGTTATGTTACCAAACCCAAAAGGGTTTTACGAAAGCAAGAAGTTCAACTTGGCTATAGACCACCAATCACTTGAAATATCATTCCTAACACATATGTTATTCAAATTTGGCTTGTTTTAGCTCATTAGAAAGCTAATTACAAGGCGTACTTTCTTACCAAATATTAAGTTTTGCAACAAAACCAGTAATAAATTATGCTACTAAACCCGAGAAGGTTTATAAAGTTTTCTTAGGATTTCAAGTTCCCTACACTATCTCCACTCACTTGCATTCTTTCAAAACTACCCCAAACATCCAATCTACTTTTTTTTTTCCTACCATCTACCAAGATTAAACATTTTTTTCCTACCAAAAAAGGTTGTGGGAATAAGATTTCTCAAGATTCGAGTTGAAGATTATGTCCCAAAACCCCAAATGATCCAAATCCACCCTTTTAAAGAAAAGGAAGGAGTTGAAGGAAGATTCCAACTTGGTGGCCAATGAAAGGAGAAGGAGAAGGTTCCCATGCTTGGTGGCCAATGGAAGGAGAAAGAAAAGCTCCCCATGCTTTGTGGGCAATGGAAGGAAAAGGAAAAGGTTGCTTTTCACCTCTTTTCATTTTCCCCCCAACAAATTTTATTGAAACCTTCATTTTTTTCCCTTGATCTTTAACTTTTACTTTACCATGGTTCTAAGCCATTATTTATGCATTTCCTCCCTTTTCCTTGACCTATAAATTACGACTACGCATTTTGATGTCACAAGTCTTTCCTGCATTCATTGCCAATTTGATTTTGATTGAAGATCTATTTTCCTTTTTTAGGAATTATGGCGTCATGTATGGCCACATCTTACGAGCCTCAAGCTGCATAAGTGAATGAAGAACCGGCTCCGGAGTCATCTTTAAATCTAGTGTTGACACAACATCCTTGTGATGAAGACTCTAACTCGCAAGAGGTGCGTGCTCATCTTGAAATCGATCCCCTTCGAGCTTAGGACTATTGCATTTTTCCAAATTCTCACACCTTGGTGATTTTGTTACAAGTCGACCCCACTTTTGGTGATGAACTTGAAACTATCTCTGAAGGTTATTACAAGACTAAAGACGCCTCCATCTTCGCATGGTCTTCAATTCTCGACATTGGACACTATCGTTCGTTGCACGGTTCAATTTGTCGACTACTTCCTAATAGCAAAACAGACTACCTAGTTTGCACCATTCGACACATCTTAGATTTCTTGTTGTTGCGAAGTATCATTATGGCATAGCCTAGGACTTCACATGCAATTGCAGCTCCTTATTGAGCTTATCCATAATCTAAATAAATGTTTCATTCATTATGAACCTCATGTTGCCATTATCACTTTATCCCCATGTTAATTTATTTGTTAAGTTTTTTTGAATTAATCCTACGTTTATAAGGCTTGAAGATTGTTCTATCTCTATTGGATCTTTCATTGGCACCCTCTCACCTACTCCATGAATCTCAAACCTCCTTGCTACTCACTAAATACTATAATAAGACCAATGTTTTGTTGCACACCATGAATTTTGATGTTTACTTCTATCCCCAACCATCTAGAAAATTTTCACCCCTATTACGTCATTGAGGTTCTAAAACTATGGTTCACCAGCATTTTGTCGAAGAAAAGAACTAACCCAACACCTTATTCACCAATACCGTATTCTTGAAAAGAAAACAATTCCCCACACAATCATGTGCATTCATCACCCCTATTCTAACACAAAGTTTTTAAAAACCCATAAAAACCTTACCACATTCGAATTTCCATTATGCAACTCTTAAAAATTGAAACTACTAGACATGACTATGTCGGTATAATTCACACATAGCCATGGGTGTCCTAGTAGCATTGAGTAAGTTGGGCCTACCACCTTGTTGTTCATGACCATGAAGGTAACCATGTATTGTATCCCATAAATTTTGATCTTAATATTGGGTATTATGCCCAATGGTTTATTGAATGAAAAATCAACCATTTGTAGGTTGAATGGAATTAGTTGTGGTGGAGATAACCTTAATTTCCACCTTAATCCATCGATTATGGCATTTATCCCCAACCGTCCATCCAAAAGGATGTTGTCTACCATGTTCTTTCCAACATGTACCACAATTATTGCCATCTGATGGTCCACAATTGTTGTATCAACAATGATGATAGGCTTGGAAATATTTATTACCTTCATCTTGGGCAAATTGCTTACTAGTAGTAATCAAATAAGTGTTCATATTTGGTGTTAATTTCAACAATTGGCCAATGGTGATGATAATCTTATTTTCCAATATTTATTGTTTTATTTCCCCCTTGACTTCCAAAGTTATTAGAGTGGGCAATACCTCAAGATGTTCCACAACAGACAACAACCTTGCCCATTTAATCGACCAAGATGGGTTTGGGGCAATAGTTACCTCATGTTGTAACTCCTATGATTTTGCTTCTTTTTGCAACTTTTAGACAGTCTCTACCATCAGTTACCTAAATTTCTCTTCTTTTTGCTAATCTTTGGGTTCCTCCCCTTTGAGCTACTCCTTCTCCTAAAAGGCTACCTCCTTAGGTGCCTTACTTTTAGTTGTGACAACCATTATCATGTTGACAATAGCCTCTTCATTCTTCTTTTCACTAGGCCCCCCTATAGATTTATCATTTTGCATCTTATTATTTACCATCTTCTAGATTTCCTCCTTTCACGAGCAATTACTGGAAGAATCTCCTTGTTGCCCACAAGTATAACAAGTAAAAATGCTAATGACGGTAGTATCACCCTATGGTTTTTCTCTCCTCCAATTCCCTTGCTTCATTTGTTGGGCTACCATTTCATTAACTATTATTCTTTGTTTTTTTTTGGGTTATTAGGGTTCCAAAAACACTTCTTTTCTTGATGATTCATTTTTTTGCAATATTGGCACTCCTCCCTTGATTTGCTTGTATTTGCTATGGGTTTCTCCACTTTCTTATTTTCTCGTTTCATCATTTGGTACATGTTTAGAATCCCGATTACCATCGACATTAGTGGAGCTCTCCTCATAGATCATTGTTAATTCTAAATGTTGAATTAACATACCTTGTTTTATATCAATAATAGCCACTCAAAGGTAAAGCAATAGACTAGCCTTAAAAAATGCATTTAGTAGTTGGTCATAAGTTGAATGTTTAAAGGAATTGGCCAAAGTAAAGATTCATTTGTAATATTCTTCTACCCTTTCATTAAAATTATGTTTGACTATTTGAAAGTGCAAGTAAACTTATCATCCATTTGAACCTTGAAGTAATATCTACAAAAAGCTGGAGCAAACTCATTAAAAATACACTTTGGATGGATATTCACAAAGTTGTCCCCACAAGTCGAAGTTGTGTCCCACAACATCCATGGGAAGAAAGCAATTTTTGTACCTTCTTGGGTGACACCATCAACTTTTATGTGTGTCTAGGTCTAAATTCTTGGTAGATTTTGTATAGTTCAAAAACTTCCTGCCACCATCAAAATTTCCAACTATTACCATCACTAGTGGCATAATTGGGCACCATGGAAAGTAGGGGTTCCAGTTAAGTGGCATCCTTTTCCATCATGGAGGTATTGGTGGGACTAGAGGTTGACCTTTCTTATTGTCTTCTCTTTCATCTAAATCTATTGAAGAGTTGGAAGAATCTTTAAGTGGATCCCCCCCTTACCCTTGGTAGAGAAAGGCTTTCTAGATTGTCATTTTGAAGAAATTCCTTAGCTAGATACATGGGAGGTGTAATGTCATGACAGTACCACCCCTTGTCTGCCGCCTAGTCCAACTTTATTGAAATCTATTTTCTCCATGGGTGCTACCTCAAATAATTAGTTCTTGGTGGTAGGGCAATAGCTTAGGAGGATGGCACTTGAAATCTTGGCATTCTAGGGTGCATGGTTGGTCCCATTCCATACATTTGGGGTCCCCATCTTGGACCTCCAATGGTGGAAGGTAGACCAACCCATGGCACTTGGAAGGTTGGAGGGGTTCTTTCCTAGGGTTCTTTTTTAGGTCTAGGTTGTTTCATCTAATCTTCCAAAATGGGTGCCTTTATTGTCCTCTTGTTTTTTTTCCTTTTATATTTGAGTATAATTCATTTCCATGTCTTTTCCAAAATCTTTAGTCTAATTTTTCTAGTTGGGTACCCCTTTATCATCCAAAATTGAAGGATGGTAATGATATTATCCTATTGTTTGATGTTTTACCTCTTCGCACAACTTGCACCATGGTGGTGGGCTTTTGTCCATATACTCCCCCTTTGCTATCAAGTGGTAGTAATCATCCCCCCCCCCCCCCCCTCACTCCAAACATTACCCATGAACTGAGAGGGTTGGAACATGTGAGAATTGTTCAATCTTTCTTTGTAAGGGTAAGTAGTGGCTATATTTGATGGTCCAAAGAAGGGTAGTTCTACCACTTTTGAATTCTTGCCCTTAAACAGTCATTTGAGGTTTTTCAAGCCTCCTCATGATTTGCTTCCTTCGATATTCTAAATTTGGTTTTACCACCTCCACTTCAAAGGTAGCAATGGATGGGACTCCCATGGTAGTCACCATAATAAGTGGTCACATGAAGTGTATATTACAAGCTACCCTTTGGGACCCACCTTGTAACCCTCCATGGCTACTTCCTTGTGCATGTATTGTTTCCTTTTCTATATTTTCATCTCGAAATCTTAGAGTCTTGGTCTATTTTTGCTTTGATATTGTTTATGCCACCTACCCTTGAAAGTAGCTAGGTGATAGGTCTTCTTGAAAATAAAAACCATCTTGCCCTCCCTTTGTTTGTTCTGTTTGTTTTCCAACTTGAAAGATGTTATTTCATTACACCAAAACATGGTTTTTAGGATAGGTCATGTTCGACTATAGTTAAATCAAACCCATTGTTTATGCCATGTCTAGTCATGTTTTAATCATGGATGCCATTGTAGTCGTATAGGACTAGTCATGGATGCCATAGTTTGGTGTAATGTTTGCATTTTTTTCTTCATCAAAACACAACATCCCTCCACTGCAAGTGATACTAGTAGGCGATATTTACTTCCTAGTCCTATAAGGGTCTTTCCATCTTGACATCAAAAATGGAAAGTGCCCATGACTACCATCATTGTTGGTAGCACCTCCTATGTTGTCCTTTCCAAGTAATCTACACTCAACACTCCCAATTCTCTTTCCAAAATTTGTTCCATCTTCTTTTTATAACCTTTCATTATTGCATCGTTCATGATTAAAAAAAAATTCCTTTTTTCGTGAAAGTATGACAAGCTTAATTTTTTATTGGCTAGTTAATAGTAGTTTCCTTCCTTGTTTTTGAACCTTTGTGGTAATCTTGAAGCATGTCAAATTAATGTTTTATCTTATGGTGTTTAGTTGGGTACTAAGTCTTAGGTCTTTCTCCATCTCTCATGGACATTAGTACCTTCCACTCCATACATTAATTCCAACTTCCCATAGGTACCCTCTCCTCAATCACTCTTAGCCTTATCTACAAACTATTCTTTCTTTAGGATTATGCCATTGTCATTAATCAACAAGGACAATAAAGCCCTTGTCTACCTTCAATAATTAGGTTCTAAAATTAGTTTTGCACTATTCATCTGACCCTTCAAATTAAACTTCATTTATCCACAATAAAAATTATCAAGCATTAATGTCATCCTTCACAAAAGATCCCAAATATGATCCATGGGATGGTCACCAAATGTAAATGGGTGAAATTGCAGCCTTCAATCAATATTGTCCTCTAAGAAATAAGATTCAGGGAACAAGCTCAACGCCTTAGTACTCAAAAAGAAACTACCCTCACTAGATTATTTTTATTAAACAACTACTCAAATAATAAGTAAGAAGTCACACAAAGAACAAAAGAAGAGAGCAAGGTTTGTTATCTAAAAACAAACCTACCGTCCTGTTTGTAGGCTACCCAATAGTGCTAGAGGAAGAAAGTATGGAAAGGAAACATGGGAAATGAGAATAATTAAGGAATAACTACCCTCCAAGGCTTTGCATGTAGTCATGTAATCACAATGTAGTCACACCAATGAGTTTAAAGGTATATGACTAAAGACATGTATGATTACATGCTAGGACTAGGACATAGTTGTTAAATGTTTCTGTCGTGAAAGATATGTTCTAAGTAGTGACAAAGTGTTTTCAAATAAAAATTACTACAATGAACTTTTCTCTGTGTCACAATGGCATAGTTTTTTGGGGTGGACACATACTATTGTGCCAAACCTATATGCAAGTTGTGAATTCCAACAAAATGAACTCAAACAAGTGAAACTAATTTTTTTATGCTTTTAACTTAAATAATTACACCAAAACATTAATATTCAATGAAAGATGGACTTTACAATTTAGGCAATGTTTAGGTCATAGTCTATTAAAAAAATGTTATGAACTCCTTCACTACAAAAATTCATGACTTTTTTAACTTGAAAAACTAGCTTAAAACAACCCAAAAGTGATCAAAGTTCAACTTGACTTGTAGTTATCTTGGACAAGTCATCTTGAACATGTCCTTTTGACTAGATCATTTTGAGTCCTAGTCATTTTGACTTAGTTTTTTTTACTAGGTCATTTTGATTGATCATTCAAAATTTGGGCAACAATTTTTTTGGTAATTAATTTTTAATTATTTACCTACATGCCCACCTACCCACCTACCTACCTCTTAGCTAGTTAACTACCTACATACTAACCTACCTACCTACCCTAATAATTAATACTTAATTTTAATTTAAAATAATTTAATATTATTAAAAAAACCCACCTAGTTATCAACCTAGTTACCTAGGCTAGGTAAACTTGGTAGCTAGGCCGCCCACTTGATCTAGGTAAGGTAGGTGGCTAGGCCATCCACTCAACCTAGGTAGGTTAAGTAGTTAGGCCACCTTGGTAAGGTAGTACCTAGATTGCAAGTGTGGGGACTTGAACTCCTCACCTCCACTTCGAGGAATCAAGTCCTTACCATTGCACCATCACCTTCATAAAGTGAAAATATATGTGAACATATTGTAAAAGACATGTTCAATTTCTTTTACACTATTTACAAAGGTAGATACAAGGATAGATAGGTACATAGGAAGGTAGCAAGGTCAAACATATTAACTAGGATACCTAGATTAGGCTACCTATGCTATGTACTGTATATTAACTAGCTTAGGCTATAACCTATACCGACACAAATTACATAATATATTAGCCTATGCATAAGTACTAACCTAGGCTATGCGATACTAGGCTATTATACTAAACTATGTATTAGTTGATGTAGACTTAGGTAGGGGTTATGTTAGGCTACGTAGGCCTAGGTAAGGTTTAAGTAAAGGCTATGTAGGCCTAGGTAGGAGGTATGTATGGGCATCATGGGCCTACTTCTAGGGGTTATGTAAGGTTATGTAGGGGTTATGTAGGCTATTTAAGCTTAGGTTAGAGGTATGTATGGCTACATAGGCCTACTAAGGGGTTATGTAAAGATATGTAAAGGTTATGAAAGCTATGTAAGCCTAGGTAGGGTATAATTAGGGCTATGTTAGGCTATATATGTTGGCCTAGGTGGGAGGTATTTATGGGTTACTTAGACTTATCTAGGGGCTATGTAAGGCTATGTAAGGGTTATGTTAAGCATAAGTAAGGGCTATGTAGGGTTATGTAAGGATTATGTAGGTTATGTAGCCCTAAGTAGGGTCCAAGTAGGGGCTATGTTAAGCTATGTAGGCCTAGGTAGGGTTAAATAAGGGCTATGTTAGGCTATATAGGCCTAGGTATGAAGTATGTATGGGATTCCTAGGCCTACTTAGGGGCTATGTAAGGCTATGTAGGCCTAGGTAGGAGGTATGTATGGGCTTCCTAAGCCTACTTAGGGGCTATGTAAGGCTATGTAGGCCTAGGTAGGGTCTAAGTATAAGCTATGTTAGGTTATATATGTTAACTTAGGTAGGAGGTATTTATGTTCTTGGGCTACCTAGGGCTACTTAGGGGTTAGGTAAGGATATGTAAAGTTATTTAAGGGGTTATGTAGGCTATACATAAGCCTAGGTAAGGTCTAAGTAAGGGCTATGTTAGGTTATGTAGGGCTAGTTAAGAAGTATGTAGGGGCTATGTAAGGCTATGTAAGGTTGTGTCTAGGCATAAGTAAGAGCTATGTAAGGCTATATAAGGGTTATGCACACTATGTAGGCCTAGGTAAAGTTTATGTAATAGCTAACTATTAGGCTTACATAGGGGCCTTTATAGGGGCTAAGTAGGGCATGGCTATTTAGGCTATGTAAGGTTATGTAGGCCTATGTAAGAACTATATATGTAGCTAAGGGGTACATAGGCATACATAGGGGCCAATATTGCTAGGCTTATATTTTGTAGAGGCTATGTGGGCCTATATATGTAAAGGCTATGTAATTATATATAACCTTACATACATTGACCCCACATAGCCTACACCATAACCCTTACATTACATAGCTACCAAATCTATGCAAATCAAGGCCTATTTAGGCTAGCATAGGTTCACCTAAAATATAACCTAGGTTCATGTGGGTTCACATAAATGTACCTTTGTTAATCTAGGTCTATCATTTATTTTCCTACCTTTTTACCTATCATCCTTACCTTAATTTCCTACCTACCTACCCTCCTTTAATTTCCTACCTCCTAATTACCTATCTATATGTGACTTACCTACAACTTGTAAACACTTATATGTAATATTTTCTTTTCCAAAATTTATGGTTGTACATGTCCAATTTGGTTCCATGTCTCATTTGACTACACCTTTGTCTTTTTTTATTAAAGGTGTACACATCTTATCCTATTTGACTATAAGTATTAATTGACAATATGTTTCATTTGACTACACCCATGTCCATTTTGACTAAAAAGGTTCACTTTTGGTCATATTTGATTAAATGTCACATTGACCAAGTAGTCAAGAAGGTCATTTTAATCAAATAAACCAATCAAAATAGACATGTCACTTTAGCCACTAAAGGCCTTCAATCAAATTGACCAAATTCTTAATCAAAATGGACATGGCAATCAAGTTGGACCACTTGAAAAACCATGAATTCTTGTAATGCTTGCTTATAATAAAATTGAATATTGTTCTCACAATTTTGGGACATGATACTTTCAAGGGTTTTGACATTTAAAATAAAAAAAGGTTTGGAAAAATCAAAATATGTGATGGACTTTATAATTGTTTATTGTATGCAATAAAATTTCATAAAATTTCAAATTTTCACACATCCAAAATCATGTTTTTCATCACTAATACTTAAAATAGGTGTTAAAAAGGGTTGAAAAGAGGGCATTATTAGATTTGGACATGGAAAAATATGTCAACTTTAACATCAATTCAAATTTTTATTTTTAAATCCATTTTTTTTAAGTTAAAAATACATCAAGTAGGACTTCCAAAATGAACTTTTGGTTGTTATTTTTATTACACCCTAATGTGCTTTCACCTATTTCTTCTTCTACAAGTTGTTGCCACATATTGAATGCCATTAAGTTTTTGAAGGAGGTGGGAGGGTAACAGGTTGGATCCAAGGAATCCTCAATTGTGCATGCTTGTTGCATATTGTTCTACATATGGAGGATCTAAATCTACAAATGCGTAGGGTTTATTGAAAGATTTACAACCCTTGGGCTTTATTTTTTTGAGCGTCACAAAGATCATTTGTTCAATGTTGATTATTTATGGTAAATAAAGTGTTTGTTTTACAAGTTGAAGGTGAATCAATGTCAATGGCACCATCAAAAAAATAGTTTCAAATTAGTAATTTACTACAATAAAAGGTAAGATAGCTCTTGATTCCCAAGTATATATATTGTTTACATTGTGGTGTTAAACTTTTGAATATTTCACATTTTATTTTATTTTTTTTGTGAGGGAGTTTGATCATCAATGGAAGAGGGTATTTGCTTTTGTGTGATGCATGTAATATGTGCAAAAAATTTCCCGATACATACAAAAAGGAGTTATGCAAGTTTACATCCCTCTTTTTATTTGAAGAGTAGTTGTAAGATAGGGCAATTCACTTGGACTTTTTACAAAGTGTGGTCTATTGATCAAATGCCATAAATGTATGGTAAAATCATCAATGTGATAAAAAAATTATGGATTAAGATTACCAACTTAAATAATAATATGTACATAATGATGAAATTCGATAAATATACACCAAAGATTTAGTAATTGACTTTTGGAGTGGAATCATGGATTATGGACTCAAATCTGCATGAAAATTCAAATGCATTTTTCAATATCAATTAATTTCCAAGTATCTTATAAGGACTCAATATGTGATACATGTTAGAAAAAAAACATGAATTTTCACAAAAAAATTACAAAACATGAACCAACAAATAGATTTTCGAATGACCAAATTTGTGACTTATTTTCAAAAGTCCCTATATTAGTCCTTTTCTATTAGATTGATTTTTTTCCCTAACATGTATGTCAAAGAGTTGTTTAATTGAGATTTTGTTCATCTTAACTTTCTTACTTCATTAATTGCCACATAATTTACATTTAATATTTATTTTAAAGGGTTTTTTCATTTTAGTGTTGTAACATGGACTTTTGGGAGTGTTGAATCTACCAAAAATGAGGCACCCAATCTTGCAACCACTTTTAAACAAGTAGTAGGCACATGAATGTTTTTGGAGGTTATGTTCCCAAGCCTTCCATATCTGCAATATTCTATTAATTGAGTTTTTCAAAAATGATCATTAGTTTGTTTCTTATGCATTTTGTTTATGGCTCATTACCATGTACACATATTGCATTAAAGTCAACTTGATTTGTGTTTCTTCAACTATGGTTTGGAGGTATAGGTGTTTATTGCACCTATTTGTGGGCAACATGTGTTTATATCAACTATATTTTGGTTACACAAGTTGTTTGTACAAAAGTTATTTGGATGTAGTCGATAACATTTTTGAATTATTATTTGGCACAAAACATTGTCTGTTTGAATGATGTCTATTTGCATTTGTTTTTATAAGGTTTTAATTATAGGTTTTTGTTTTGTAGTATTTGAATGGACAAAAGTGTATGTTGTTTTTAAAACCTTAAACCTTGAATAAACCTTTCAATAAATCCTACAAACCACTATGTTCCTATAGAATTATATATATGTTTAATTTTTTTGAAAAGTAGTTGGTTTAATAGATATTCATTTTGAGTTTCACGATGGTAAGTTAAATGAACTTGAAAAGGCTAAATTGAGTACTACTTGAAAATTAAAGATGGTAAAAGCTTAACACAACTTGAGTTCTAAGCAAATTGTACAAATTTTAGTAGTATCAATGTGAAACCCTAGTTTCCTTGTTGGGATTTGCATTGTGACCATACTATTTTATTTTGGGTTCCATGTACCTAATAACATTGTCCACACCCTGTGTTTGGGCCTTTGTCAATGTTTACCATCTCCAATATATAGATGTATTAGGTTTGTTGAAACAAATGATGAAAATTTTAACATTTTGATGTCAAAGCCTAACTTCTTTATTTGTATTGTTGTGATATTGTTTGATTTTTATTCAATGGGTAAGAACCTCAACCACACCTTCTATGTGGGCCTCTATCAATGTTTAACATATCTTACATATAGTTGGTAATGGGTGCATGAAACAAGTGGTGCAAATTTTAGCATTCTTGATGTCGAAACTAACTTCTTTGTTCATGTTGTTGGGACCTATTATTTGATGTTTGATTTAATTTGTAAGAACATTGCCCATTTGACATGATTGTTGACTAATTCTTTGGGCTTGATAAACAATTATTAACATGTTTGTTTATTTGCAAATGTTATAAATCATAGTTGGTGAGTTATTATCTATTGGTGGTTTTGGCATGTGTGAATTGAACAATGGTTCTTTTTAAGAACCTTGGAAACTTCAAGTTCTTATTCTTCTTTAGCTCTAGTGTTGGAACTTTATGTTCCACAACTTGATTTTGAACTATTCCTTTTAACTCTTACATGTGTTTAAGTACTATTGCATTTCTCTTGAATATGAAGTTATGGATTAAGTTAACACATACATTAATAACCCTAAATGTTATAACTCTATTAAGGTCCCAACCATGAAAAGGAAGATTGAGTAGCAAGTGGATCAATTCTTCCAGGACACATTGGTAGCCAAATTCACACGAATTAAATTTTCTTAGGAAAAGATGACCAGATGCATTATGTGAGGTGTCAAATTTGCATGCTATGGTTGAACACCAAGAGAAGTTGGTGTCAAAGTTAAATGTGTGAACAACAAGAATAGTGGGAGAAGAAAGTATATGTGCCTTATTTTAGGTTAGGAAATTCCATTGAGTTATGTACAAGTTTTAACACCTAACATGTTAAGAATGAAAAGGTTGTTTTTATTTTGGAGCAAATCATCGATGCATAGGTCACCAAGATGAAAAAATATAAGTAATTTGTTACTTTTTATCATCTTTTGAAACAAGGGAGGCCAATGACTAACTTCAAAAACATGCAAGGCTTGTTTAAGTTTTTGAAAGTTGGAAAAAACATGAATCTAACATTTATGGAGTCATTCCAGTGGGTGGGAAATGGCAAGAAAAATTGCATGGATTATGTGGTTTTAGTTGTAACACAACATGTTATTCAAGAGTTTCATTTCATTTCAAATTGAGTTGTCACAAGGTAACAATTTTTGATAACCAAATCTAAATGTCAATTAATTGTTACATGGTTGAAATTGGATGAAGGTGTTGATATTCCTAAAGCTCCAAACAATCACCAAGGATGGTGGCTATGATAAATTGACTAGGTCATGTTGGTGGATTCCTTGAGTATTTTTGGGGGCATATATATTTAATGGGGATTTGGGGTCAAAATTAATATGTTGTGGTGTAGATGACATTGTTATTTTCCAAGGCTTAAAGTCAAATGTGACATTGCAAATTATGACAATGGAGCATCCACTACATGGCCCATAGGTGTAAATTAATCATGCAAACATTGTTCAACTTGTTGTTTGTTGCAAAAATTGACAACTTTCTTTAATCAATATACATGTATTTTTTTCGCTTTCCAAAGAGCCGCCTCAATCATAACCAAGTAGCAAAAATCATGGAGACCAAAGGTTTGAAGATTTTAGTTTTTGTAATGTTAAAATGCAATGGGTATCCATGTTTAATTGCACTTTCCAAGTGTGTTCTGTTTGAATACAAATCACCTGCTTATATGAAGATGATTGAAAACATCACAAAAAATGTCTATTAAAAAATAAAATGAGTTGTTCTAAAATTGTGACATTGTGGCTTGCCCATCTAGAGTTGGTGCAAAATTTGTCAAAGATGGCCTAGGGGAGGGAAATAATTTTGGGTGATTTTGTGGCCTTGATCTTGAAGCTTAGTGTGGGTGATTTGTATACCATGTAATGACAACCTTTGGTTTTAGACCTTCAACAACTTGGTGGATCATACTTGTGATGTTTTACATATAGTGTGGCGGTTGGAATCACAAAGTCAAATTGAATACTTGGCATTCAAGTTTCACAATTAGATGTACATGTTGCATTTAAGACATTAGGTACAATTGTCTAGAATTACATATGGTGAACATGGATGATTGGGAATGTGTGTATCATAGTTTGTAAAGGAACAATGCACATGTGTAGCAAAGGGTTTGATCCAAAAGCTTCAACATTTTTTCTTAAAAAATTCATGAATATTATTGGGATTGTTTGTCCCCAATATTGCATGACATTTGACATAAAAGCAACATTTTAAAGTCACTTGGCATTTATAAAGGCACATATTTGTCATCCCAAAAGAAAAGCTTCAAGGTCCAAACCAATTACAATATAACAACCAACATTAAAAGGAAAAACTCTCTAAAGAGTTCATATATTTTGATTCACATCAATTTTAATGAATAAAAAATGTGAAATATTCTAAAATATGATAGCTTAAATCATCATATATTTAGAATCCTCAACATCATTCACTTTGTACACACATGTATGGTGAAACAAATTTAATAAAGGAATTTAAATAAAAGTGACATTATGATAGAATATTGTCTTTACACCTTAGCAAGTTTTGACTCAAGTCCATTTGGATTCTTGGTTGGTCCCTTGTTAGATCCATCATCACTTAATCAATGATTTTTTTTCTTGTGGTTACTATGAAGACCTACAACTATGTTGCCATCCATCCATGAAGATCTAGGAACCCTAACTTACAAATAAGTTGTTGACATGATTTGCTTCTGATGTGATTATTGGTCACAAATTGTCATGGTATTGGGTGAAGCTAGAATTAGGGTGGACCAAAAATGTCAATGGAAAGTCCATTATAAAAGTCCAATATAACTAATGCATTTTAAGCCTAATGAATAAATTCAATTTACAAATTAGTTCAAATGATTTTGAAAACATATTTTACCATATGTGAGTTTAATAAGCCACCATTTTAAACTCATTCTTCAAAACTTTTATTAGAGATTGGTCTTGAAAACCATCAATTTTAATATCAAAATGGATGTTGCCATTTTGAAATTTTTTGAATGGTGAATGATTTGATATCTTCACAAATAGGATATTTCCTTGGTTTCAGTGTTTGTTATCAACCTTCAAAATGTTATGTTTCAAAGTTTCAAAACATTATACAAACACATTGTTAGATAAAACTTCATATTCAATCTATTATATGGATTGGGATAGTCGTTATTAATGTCCAGATCTAGGATTGACCATTCATTAATTTTTTTTGTTTTCTTTGTTGCTAAAAGAATTAATGTGTTATCTTCACATAAATGAATCTCATTTTGGGATATCTAATAATGTTTTTAAATTCTATGCAATAATGACTAAAATGCTATTAAAAGGATGGTCCAAATAGTCCACTGTACGTACAACTACTTTATTTTGAATATTGTGAAGATGGCAATTGTGATGGTTCTTGGTAGTGTGGAAGATGAAAGGGCAAACCCATCCTTGGGTGGTACCACTAGCCTAACCACCCCAAGGAATGATTAAAAAACCAAAAGTGACCAAACCATTTTCTTGGGCTTTCTCCTTTAAATGTTTTCACAACTATATATATATATATATATTTCATGTTTATCCATTGCATGCTTTAATATATGGCTTCAAGTTTATCTAGAATCAAAAAAATAAAAAATTAATTTTTTTTGTATTTCTAATTAAATGCCCCCCTTAAAAATTTGATAACTTTAACTTTGAAAATTCATAACTAAATTACATTTATTCAATTATTTGGTAATACACAACAAAATATTATCGATTTTTTGACCTGTCAAAGAAACAACTACTATATTTTTTATTACAATTGTAACTACTTAGTCACAAAAATCACTATTATGTAATTGCAAAGGCCATTGAAATGTCATGTGATGTCATGGTTTTGCAATTGTAGTTAGTATGATGACTAATGGGTTTTTTATATATAGATATATATAATAATAATAATAATAATAATAATAATCAAATTAATTAAAATTAGTTAATTAAAAATACCTTGACTTTTGCAACTAAAATGACAACTTTTAGTCTCACAACATGATGATGTGGCATTCCACGTGCAATTACAAAGCCAAAACATGTCTTTTATGACTTATTTTATTCAATTACAATGGGAAAAATGATTAGAAAATGGCATGTGATTTAAAAAATGACTAGAAAAATAATTATAATCTAGTAGGACTAGTTGCAAAAGACATGTTTTGGCATTTTATGTAATAAAATACTTGATTATTAGTCAACATGATGACTCATACACTATTATGGATCAAATGAGGCATTTATCGGTTGATAACTATGTTAGAGATGATGTCCAATCCCTCAATGTAGCTCTTTGCATCAAGATGTAAGTCCAAAACTTTACCTACATTACAACAAATCTTGTCCTTTGAATTGGACAGAAAAATGACTATTATTTTTTTCAATTACATTTATAATTATTTAGTCATAAAAATCATTGAATAATGGCAACAAACATCAACATGCCACATGGCATTATGGTTTGCAATTGTAATCAATATGACAACTTGTTGGTTTTTTTGGTAAATTATCATATTATTTTCAATTTTTGTTCATTAATTACTTAATTGCAAAAACCATCCACCTTTGTGATTAATAATGACTCAATTTTTCACAATGATGAGATGGCATGGTATATGCCAATAAAATGATGTGGTCCTATTTGTCAACATCCTGATTCATGTCATTGATTTGATGAATTAATTTCATTTGTTAGCTAATTGAAGATATTGTTGCTCTTTGCAATTAATAACAATTCGATCTTCCATGTGATGATGACATGCCATGCCATTTGGCAATAAGGTGTCACAATTTTTCATAGCGATCCATGATTTTTTATGAAACCATAAGTTTTTATGTGTCTTGAATTTATGGCACCAATATTTGTCATGGCATGCCATAATTGTTTGTGTGCCATGATGTTTTTGAAATCATGAATTCACATGCATGTGTATGTGTACTAAATAATCTATTGTTAACTTATAATTATGACTATAATATCAATAGTCATTTTCAAAAAGGTGACACATAACTCATTGACTTTTTAATTACTTAACACACTAGTTTAAGTTAACATACCTATTATATTAACTTATGTATGTAGGCTACTTAGTGAAAACCTACTTTGTAATGTAAGATATTTTATAAGTTCCTTAACTAAACATATGAAAGTTACTATATCTAGTATGTTTAAATATACCTAGGATAGACTACTGTAATAATAGATTAACCTAAGTAAGCTTGCCTAGGTTCCTTGCTTTAGGTTTTTTGACAAGTCAACCTAGGTAGCCTCATTACAAAATATTTTATCAAGTAACCACCTCAAATTTGTGCTACTAAATGCAACTCTGATGTGATTAAATGCAACATAATTATCTTAGGATAATTTAGTTTTTAGCCTAAGAATGAATGGGTTAACCTAGGCTAAGTTAATAAGTAGTATAGGTTGACAAATTAGTTCATTTTAAATCAACCTACGGAGGTTTAGGTCTAGGCTAGGTTGGTAGGTAGTAGGTAGGTTGACTTTTGGGGTGCAAGCAAAGTAAAGTAGATGGTTCACTATTCCTTGTCAAAAAAATTACATGTAGCAATGAAGAAGTTTTAATGTATTGAAAGTAGACTTATTTTTTGTATAGTAATTAACATCATAATAATCTTTCATTTTATGTTTAAAATGTTGAAAACCCCCATCTTAAAAATATAGAATTTAAAAAATAATTTCTACTTGCACAAAATGTTTGATCTTACAAAATGGGCTACATGTAGATAAAATATTGATTTTTAAAAAATTCAACTTAGTGGAGCCTTAAAAAATATTTATGTATTATCAAATTATGAATGTTATAATCATAATATATCAAATTTTTAATATGAAGTAGGTTTGAACACCATTTTGACCCAGTTAATTTCAAACATACTTTCAACCTACTTTTATGATATCAAAGTTATTCAAATTTTGTATCCAACTTCCCATAAACTAAATGCAAGGCCCTATTGTTTTATATTTCTACTTTTTTGTGTCCATATAAAAATTTGTTCCATTTTTTTATTGGACTTTGGGTAGACTACTTTGTTTTGTCTACTTTACTTTGCCAACACCTATAACACTTAGTTTAATAAAATGATTAAGTTGAACTATATAAAAGGGTCCAAATTCTTTAAGGTGTACTAAAATCTTGTTATACGTCACCTTTTTTGGTCTTTTTTACCTAATCCTTTTTACCATCTAAAGACACATTTATGGATGATTATAATGGAATCTAAAATTGTAATGGTTTAGAATATAGTCCTTTTGAAAAAATTGACAACTTTTAATTCATTATTTTTTATGGGTATCAAAATATAGGGTAAAAAAGGAATGTAGTAAAGACTAGGCCCTTTTCATCCTATGTGGTACACCTTAAAGGATTTTCAAAGTAGTTTAAAAATAGTTTTGACACTAAAAACACAATTTTAAAATATTTTTTAATGACATATTTTGTGATATCTTTAAATATACACCTTAACATAATAGTATTAAAAAAATTAAATTTAAAATGTTTTTTTAAGACATTAAAAAGATTTAAAGAATATTTTAAAAATAAAGCAATGGTTTAAAGGGGCATTTGTGGCTCCTAATAGCATGGTTGGACCCTTATGAACTTCATTCCCTTGTGAATGCAAAGCATCACAACCCAAGGAAGTCTTGGTCATTCCCAATTGTTAGTAGATTAACCTTTAGCCCTTTGTCCTTTGCATTTTCCACATGCCTCCCCCAAGGTTCATTTTTCAAAACCACCTTCCAACTTGCTTCACAAGGGTTATAAAAAAAGAATACTCACTCCATGTGTGTAGGAAATAAATCCTCCAAAAATGTGAACAATTCAATGAAATTCACCAATGTGAATCTATATGCATTATTGTTCTTGCCACTTTGTAGTTGGCTTTGACCCAATTACAAAATGATACAATGACACAGGTTGTTCCATAATCCAATTCCAAGATCTTCAACTCAAATCCATCCAATGTATTCCAAGTTTGTTTTGATAATTAATCATTCTATGGTAAATTTGAAAATTTTCATACTTTGTGAAAAATTTAATTGTTTCATCCATTGTGTACCCTTCAACCATGCTACCTTTTGACCTTTCCATGTTGTAGGCATAAGTTTTGAATGACTTTATTTATTCTTTCCATGGAAATATATTATGGAAATTTCTTTTTTGAAAGACAAGGTATGATTATTGCTTCTTCCTTCAATTCATTCATTATTCTTAAATCAATGTTTTTACACAGACTCTTCAAGGCGCCTAAGTAATATAAATAATAGCATGAAGGCATGTACACAAAGCTTGGTAAAATTTGATGCATAAATACATGATAATCATGTGCTTTCAATCCTTTTAACTTGTTTGTGTCCACATGAATTGTTTTCTTAAAGGTACTTGAATATTCAATTGATGAACTTTGAGTCCTTCTATGATATGCATGATTTTTTTTTTTTCTTCCAACTCCAAGACACAAGGTGTAGCTAGCACAATGATTTCCCTTTTTTCTTCTTTGCAATTGGCCATAATTCACTTCAAATATTCATGTCTTTTTGCATTGATATAATATCAGTTCTCCAAACATGATATTCATCACAAGTTTAATAAGATTCTTCTTGCAATGCATGGCATCTAATGTATGTCATATACTTTATTTGTACAATATATATAGTGTCATGGATGGCAATGCCATGGGGTTCATTCATTTTAATGTTCATCCATGACTTGTAGTGAATTTATATTTAACTCTTAGTTTAATGTCAATTCACTTTCAGTTAGCTTCAAGTTAAGTTGTAGTTCACTTTTGGTTCACTTCCAGTTGGGTAGATGCAAGCTATGGTGGCTCATTATCGGTAGAAATTACATTCCCTACAAGTCCATACAAGATTCTTTAAAATAATTCAAATGGACATGTTTATTACTTTAAAAAATATTATTATTTAATCTTTTAATAATACATGTTCAATCACCTACAAACTTTCCCAAATCTATGTGAAAACTTGTATCTACTATGGATGATATCATTTTTAAATTTGGAAGTCCTAAAAGGAAAACTCACAAAGTCAATAGGAATAATGCCCCATCTAAAAATTTCAAAAATAATGTTTTTAGAACAAAGAAATTAAAAAAGAAAAAAAAATTGCAACTCATATGGACTTACGAAAATATAGTCAAATTTTAACCATTCAAAAGTTCCTAACTATCAAATGGTTAAAGTTTTCAAAAGAAAGATTCCTCATATGAGTTTATCACTATTTTAAATAAATAAATATTAAATAATTAATTCACATATTTATTTATCATATAAACATTAGTATAAGTGTATAATTTACATAATGAAAAACAAACACAAAGCTTGTGGGAAAATCTTTTTATAATTGAAATTCAATTTGGAATTAAGGAACAACTAAAAAATTTACTTTACATGTTTTGTTTTTGAATCCTAAATTAACTATATAAAGAAGGCATGTTTTCTTATGTTCTCACATTTTGGGATGGATTCAAAAAAAACTTAACCCTAAAAATAAAACATAAAATAAAATAAAAATGTTTTCATGGCTATTTTTAGTTCATTTAGGCTTGCACTTTCCTACCAATTTACCTACTTAGGTAAATAAATAGGTAGGTATGTAGGTCCTAAAACCTACCAACTTATTTACCTATGGTTATGTTTGACCTACTTAATTACTATATATATATATAATTTATTTATTCCAAAATAAAATTAATATGCCATGTGGAATTTTTTTATTGTGCCACATGTTGTAATCTTAAACCATCATTAACAATCATAATGGACAATGGAAATCAATATTTTAAAAATAAAATAACTTTTATGTCAAAAAATTTGAAATCATAGTGCCATGTGTCAGATTTTAATGGATGTGTGACAATTAATGGCATCAACATTACATCATGGGTGCAATTATAATGGAGTTGCATAGTAGTTGAAAATGAATTGTTTTCGTAGAATTGTAATTGAGTTGCAATGGGTTACATTGTATGTATGATGAATTTTACAATTCATGCAATTTGTTCCTTAGCACTCATGACATATAAATATAGTGAGTATCAAATGTCTAGTGCAATTGAAAAATTGAGTTGCAAGGCCAGTTGTAAAGCCCTTTTTTTTTAATGGTGAAATAATCATAATTGTTTTAGAATATTTTTCTTAATGAATCCTTTACCAAATATAAGTAAGGTATAATCTACAAATAAGTTAAAGTAATAAAAATCAACATTATAACGAATCTTATCCATTCCAACCCATGTGTTTGCAACTTGTGTTCAAATCAACCACTTTTGCAACTTTATATATGACCATCTTTTGTGGCATTTGGTAAAAAGGATTGGTAGTCACATAAATGATTGTAAAGTGGTTTATAGTTGCATATGCAATTTATACTTGTGACTAATGTCAATTTGGATGAAAATGAAAATGAAAATTTTACTTATAACATTCATTTTTAATGGCATCCCAAAATAGATGAAAATGTAATTGTCTCTATGACTTCAATGGTGGTTCAAAGGCCATTGGACACCACATGGCATCTTTTCAACTTAATTTGCAACTATAAATCTTAGTTGCAAATGCACATGTAATTAAATGTGAAAAAAATGAGTTGGTGAATGGAATTGTTGGATTTAGTCGTCTAATTATTTTCTTTCAACTTTTTTCAATGAACTAACCATTAAATGTGTAATAAGGTCTGGTGGGTTTATGAAAATTTCAAAAGACCCATGGCAATTAATGGTAGAAATATGGCTAGGTTGTAGGTAATATGCATCTGGCTAAATAGTAGATATTTTATCATGTTGATATGTCATAATTTTTTTAATTAGTTAATTAATTAGGTAGGCTAGGTATTAGGTAGTATGTAAATAGTTTAATTAATAATGGGTACTTCATTATGTTGAATGAAATAACGTTATGTTTAATTAATTAATTAGGTAGGTTATGTAATTAATATACTAAATATGTTAGTAGGATAGGTAATAGGTAGTAAATAACAAGTAGGTCTTATGTATGTGGGTTAAATAATAAATATTTATCATGTTGATATATGTGATATTTTTTGAATTAACTACTATATTAGGTAGGCAATGTAATTAATTTATTGAATAGGCTAGGTAGTAAGAGCAATTTATGACCCATTTAATATCATACATTTAAATTACATTTTTTGGGTAAAATTATGATCTATTATAAGAAAAATTATATAAGAAAAATTTAAAATTTAAATAGAGGTTTGAGATGTGAAAAAATGTAATTTATTTTTACATAATATTTTAATCATAATCTTAAGTAAAACTTAGGATATTATATCTATAAATGGAATAAAATTTATAGTTTCATCAAAATAAATTACTATATTGCAATTATTAATATTTAAAAATTAAAATTGATTATCTAAATTAATATTTTATATCAGAAATAATATAGTCAATAAAGGATCTTTTATTATATTTCTATTATAGTTTATTTATGAATAATTTGTAAATATTATATCTGAATAAATTATGTGTCACACATTTTAGTTAAATTCTATTGGTAAAATTATGATATACCAAAAAAAAAAAGGATAATATAATTTTTAGAATCAAATGAAGGTTTAAGATCTGAAATTTATTTATGTATATATTATATTATCCATTTATTAATCATGTGATTGAATTTATTTTTTCCAAAAAATGCTCATTGAAATTGTATTGAATTATGAAACTCAATTTTTTTTTTTTGCAAATCAATTTATATCTTTAAGAGGAAAAAATATGTTTATGTATATTATTGGAAAAAAGTTAAGTTTAAACTTTGATCTTGGCATTTGGACAAAATCGTTACAAGACATCAAACTTCAAAAATAATGTTTTATGTAATGTTTTGAATGAAGTAGGTTAAATATAATGCACATTATTTTTTTGCCATAACAAGTGGGGTGGCTTGGTGGTAATGGAGTTCGTATCCATCCTTGGGATTCAAGGACAATGCCCACAAATGACACGGGTTGTGGTTAACGTTAAAATGTTTATCAAATATTCCCTACCCATTTAGCCAACATAGTCTATGTGTTTACTAGGTGAGCTTTTTAAGTAGGCACAATCAGGTGGCCTACCTAACAATTTAAATTTGTTTTTTAAGCCTAGACTATGTAATGGCACATGTCAACATGGTATAGGTTGAACCTAATGAAATTAACAATAATATTTTAATATCTAAATAATAAATATTTAAATACATATAAATAATGTGACTACATTGTTGAATCATAAAATCAATTGCAAAATGATGATGCCATGTAAGCTAGTTTGGATGGATGAAAAGTTCATGTAAGTCACATTTTTATGTGATTGCCATTGCAACTTGGTGCCATGTATTGTCTCTTGCGACTAAAACTTTATGTAACTTGTTCAAAACAACTAGGCACTATAGCAAGTCAAATGTGATAATTATAACTAGAAATGAGGCATTAATTTAATTATTTATTTGCAAATGCCTTGTAGTGCAACATTTTCTTGAGTTGATGAAAGAATCTAATATTCATTCGATTATTTTCAAACTTTATTAAATGTTAATTTAATATATTAAGAAAGGCATTGTACAACACACATTTTCAACATTAGTCGATGAGACTTGTAAACATTTATAAAAGGATTAGTTACACTTGAATTGGCTCATACTAGCATGATCACACCCTACTTGATTTATTAAGAAAAGTTGTAGTTTATAATATGAAAACTAAAAAGTGTAAAAAGTGAATTCTTTCTTATGATATGTGATTGTGATCATTTTTCAAGATGAAACACTAAATTTGCAAGGAATGTACACACCTTTTAAAATTCATATTTATTCAATAGTGATTAACAGAACTTTTGTGATGGAACAATATAATCATTTTTATACCAAGTTGTAAAAGATTTCATTCAAAATTTTATTCATATGAAAAAGTTATTTTGGGACAAAAGGACATGTAGTCCTTGTTTAAAATAATGCCATTGGGTCATTATATCTTGTTTGGACCCATATGTAACCTTATATCATTCAAAGACTATTGCAAGTTTTTTGCCAAATTAAAAACCATTAAAATTGGTGCATTTTTTCAATAATTTAGAATCAATGTGATAATTTTGCATTATGGAATGGTTTTTGAACATGAGTAATAGACAATTTGGGTCAAAATTGCAATCTATTTTTGAGTAAGAATTATGCCCATCTCCTATATGTTATTTAATATCTTTATTGTTCAACTAATTCTAGCACCTCTTATTCCTCCCACTATTCAACATACAACATGAAAATAATTCAATGACAATTTTAGCCTTGACAAAACAAAAATGTTGGATTGGTAGCATTTCCTAAAAATGTATGCTATGTTAGGCCTTGTACAACTTTGAAGACCTCCCACTAACACCATGGATCTTTGCAATACACTATTACCCTTAATATGCAATATGCATTCACATTGGATTGCTCTAGCTCCCAATGATCCAAACATTTTTGTTGAAAATTAGCTTATTTATATGAATGTACACATCCTTAGACCTAAATAGAACCACCATCAATTTTCATTACTAAAAAAGTGGGGTTTAATCTTTCCACCCAATTCATTGTGGGGCCTTCAAAGGTGAACTAGGTCTCCATACCCTTGCATCATTTCACCTTGGGTGAAACTTGAATCATTATGTCCATTTTTAGTACAAGCAATTAATTATTGTGATTCACTTAGATCATTTTTTTTAATTATTCAAAATTTACCATTTTAATTTGAAATAAAAGCTTATAATTTGTGATTACTTTATATATTTAATTAAAATTATGTATAAAATTATTAAATCTAAGTGTGTTAAACATAATGAAATTAAATAAAAAAATTAACTTGTAATAACCAAAATATTACAATATATTATAGCTGTAATATAATATAATATTCCTTGTGGACATACTATTTATTTTATAATGTGATATGGAATATTACTACCAATTTTTATTATTAATAAACATAAATGATTTTAAAATTTATTTTTTCCATTAAAATTTTTGAATAAAAAATGTTGGAACTTGCATATTTTCTCATGAATATTTTGTGAATTGTTATGAAACAATGAAATTCAAAAGTGTCTTCCTTTAATTGGTTTGGAATTTTATATGTTTATTTATTATATTTGTGTAGACCTTTGAAAAAAGTTCAAGAATGGAATTTCATTTGTTTCATTTGAATAAGATACAAGAAAGAATATATATGCTAAAATTTGATTTGTAGAGCAATCTTGTGATATATCCAAAATTTTACACCTTTTATCACAAAGTAAAATGGTAGTTGGATGGCAAAACCAAGGTTTGAACCTTGCTACCAACAACCATATATGTATCATACATATGTTAATCATATTTAAAATGTTGACATAGACCATATTCTGACAAAATTATTAACAATATATAATATTAATTCAAAACATTGTAAAATATGGTGAATTCACTATGTTTGTAACAATTGGTCTTCAATCAAAAGGGGACATAGTGAATTCATTCAAATTATTGTGTAATGAAATTGGGACATTTTCATTGAAAACCTAATGAAATTTCTATTAAACATGGCCACACCTTGATCTACTAGTATTTGCTTTTCATCATATACCTTAATGATGTTAACACCATAAGATTATTGTTAATCAATGTCATATCTTCAATCAAGAAATCATCGAAGGATGCCCCTTTTCCATTGAACTTCATTCACAGATAAAAAGGTTAAATCTTGAACCTCATGTAGGGATGTCAAAATTTAACTATGCAAAAATATGTTATGTTTCTATTTTTAATCCCAGGATACCAAAACATTTGGTATGCAACAAATGCCACATTTGGAAATTGGGCTTCATGAGCCTTCCACCATGTCAAAAGCAATTTGCACTCTTTTAGATGCACAGGCAAGTGACAAAACAAATAGAGGTTAATTTTCACCAACCCCTACAAATGTTGACATTTGAAATCATTTGTGCAAAAATAGGATCCTCCATCACAAACTTAACATCTCATGACTTAGTAATGGAAATCATGCCAAATTTGTTCATTCATAATTCTTATGTTTCACGCATTAATATCGTGCATTGAAAACACATTTGACACATAGTTTTATAAGAAAATGAAAAATTTGTGTGACATTTGTTCATTCATAGGTTTGTACTTCATGGACATCAACATATTTATTCATGTGTCAAATGTGTTTTCAATGCATGATATTTGTGTGTAAAATGTATGAACCTATGAATGAACAAACTTGGCATGATTTTCATTATTAATTCATCGCATTCTAAATTTGTGATGTTATGGTCAAATGATGAAGGTTCAACACCAACAAAAGGAGTAGGTCTAGGATTCAAAAAAAGAAAGGCAACAAGAAAGTCTTGTTGTCATGGTCATACACTATAGTTGTAAACTTTGATTTTTCCTACCAAGACCTTTTGCCCTCTTACGACTTTTAAAATGTGGGTTTAAATGAGTGCAAGAATATCATGTTATGAGCCTTCAGCACATTGTATATAGATGCAAAAGATAGAAAAGGAACAAGGATATCCACCACTTCCTTCATTATGTGCATGTGCAAAAACAACTCAAACTCAAAATCCCTTTGTATCAAAACAAAGGACCTTGCCTCAAAATGTTGGATACAATGTTGCATGTTAATAAAATGGAAAATGTGGCATTGAGTGCATTAGAAATCAATTATAATTTTCAAGTTTAATTGATGATATATTGCTTCACAATAGGAAACATAATTTTAGTGAGGTGAAAACACAATGAAAGGAGCCACATGAGCGGGTGGACTTCACTTTTTAAAAGTTTTTTTTTTTTTTTGAAAACCACATGGAAGCACAATAGTTTTGATTATCAATATATTTTTTGGATTTAACAAAAGGAATTGAAATTGCTAAAGTAATTTTTTACAACACATTTGAGTGCATTTGGTTCAAATGTGCTTTTGGCCTTGAAAATTATGAATTAAAAAAATGTAGCTTTAACAAAAAAATTCATTTTATGTAATAAAGGGCATGAATGTATATAGGATCAAGATGTAATAAAAAATAATAATATGTAACATGCAATGGTAAACTATTTGAAAAAGACAAAGTTTAAGATTATAAACCAATATAGGAATGCCACATGTCACATGCAATCCTTGAAAATTGACTTTTACTTTGGTGCCTTTAACTCCTATGACTATGTTTGCACCCAAGTATGTGCATTTGGTACATGGGTAAAAACATAGTCAAAGGAGCCACCCAAGTGAATGGACATTCCTTAAATGCTTTTGGAATATTTTTCATTAATTGCAAAGTTTATATGCTTAAAGCTTGAAACAAATCAATTTTTTTTTTTGCATGTCCAAAACACTCAGACCTCGAGAGTGGATAGTCCTTGTTTTTTCAAACATCCTTTTTTTTTACCAAATGTGCACCATTCCTTTTGAAAATTGGAAAGGATTTTAACATTGATGATCAGAAAAACAAAAGGAGTTCAATTGATGATTTGTTTTTATAACCCATTTGAACACATTTGGTTCAAAAGTGCTTTTGACCTTGAAAATTATGGATTTTGAAAATGTTCTTCTAACAAAAGTTATTCATATTTATGTGATAGAAAACACAAATGCATAATATACACAATATAAAAATAATTTCTAGTGAAAATGTATTTACATCTAAAATACAATGTTAAATGGGGTACTTAAAATAAAAAAATTTTAATTATAAAACAACACAAAAATGACACATGCCATGTGTAATCCTTGAATTACTTTAACATCCTTAGTTCCTTTGACCATGTTTTCATCCACATGACATTGCAATTTGAGCGATTTTTGTTGTCCATAACACAAATTAATCACATTTCAATAGTTTAAAGTTTTATGAAAAAATATGATTTTGTTGGAAAATTACTGAGGTGCCCCCAAGTCCCTGGTTAGACTCAAAATAATCCAACTATGTCAAAAAGCGGAAGTAGATGGGATTTGGTGCCACTCCCAGCTTCCAGCATTAAAGGGGGTGAGAGGGGCGTGCTGAAAGTTTCAGGATTAGACTAGGAAGAGGGACAAGCTACTTAGTTATTCGGTCCTGCATCCAAAACCAACCAACAAGTTGGTTAGAACTCATTCTGCACCCTTTTGGTGTTGGGACAAGCCACGGGCGACCTTGGACTCACTTGACTCACCACGGCCCAGACTCGGGGGAAGCCATCACCTTCCCCCATATAGTATTCTCTGTGTTTCTTCGCGGCACCCGCATCCAAATGGCTTTTATTCCCGGGACTCCCAAGGAGGAGTCCCGAAATTGTCTCGGTTTGGACTCCCGGGACTTTGGGAACTCATAACTCCCGGCTCAGACCTTGGATTGGGATGAGATCTGAAGCAAACTTGTAGCTCTCCTCAAGAGCTTTCCAACGGTGTGTCGCATTCCATTTGCACACACCGGGATCGGGTCAATTCCCGACTTTTTTGTGGTCGGGAGTCAAACTGGCACATACTTTACTCGGTCATTTTAAGCATATTGACATGCCTTGTTGAAAGCATGTCCAAAACATGAACCTTGCCATGGAGTCACAAATGCTATTGGTGCAAATGTCATCACAAAAGTCAAGGCTTTTGTAAGGGTGGAAATATTACCACCTTCATTCTTGATGTAGGCCACCTTGTTTAATAAGTTGTACAAATGTAACAAATGCCTCACCTATGTTGTTGCTACAAATTTTGAAGTATATGTAATTTCAAACAACCCAATCATTATATGACAAGGAACCCAATTGTTCATTAACAAAGTTGATAATTAAAGCAAAAGTTTCATGTCTAGAATTAGATCCACAAATCAAAGGATGTAGTTACTATAGTGTAACAACCCAATGTAAGTAGGACATGGGTCAAAATGCACTCAAAGGAGCCACAAGTGTTGCTTTACATTAATCATGCATGTCCTTTTCCCCCAAAATAACTCTTTCATATGAATGATTTTTTGAATGATGTTTTTTGCAACTTGTTATGAAAAATGATTAAAATTTCCCCAATAAGCCAAAAAAATAATCTTAATTATTTTTGAATAAATATGAATTTGCAAAAATGTATAGATCCTTTGCAAATTTCATGTTTCATTTTGAAAAATAATGATAATTTGAAATTGTACCAAAAATGTTAATTTTAAAAGTTGAATTTAATGTAATATAGACTAAAAATTTGTTGAATACATCATGTACATCACACCCCATTTATATGTGGTAAAGCACTTTTGAAGTTTTGAAATTCTAAATCTTCAAATGTACATACTTCGAATTTTCAAAGTTTTAAAATTCCACATTTAAAAAATTGTGAATGTTTATTTAGTGTGTCTAAGAGGTTATTATCATCTTATATTTTTTACCATCAATTTAATTTTATTATATGATTCCTTTGGAAGTCCTTTGTAAAAATGTCATTTTTTAATGACAAAAATTTTCATTTTCAAAAGTTGTTAACCAAACCAAAATCTAAAATTGGATCAAATGGATTTTTAATTTGAGTTTCTTGACATTCATGGGTGTTAAAAAGGAATAATTTTTCATGATTACCATGGTTTGAAATGGGAAAAAAAAATAAAATCTTTAATTTTTTATGATAAAAATTGACATCTAATGCCCTTTGTGGCTCCTTTGAGTGTGTTTTGACCCATAACATTTTCCATTGTTTTAACCACCAAATTAGGATAACTTTTTTGAATATCTGCTTTCAATTTGGAAACATCACACAAGGGCTTCAATGCATAACCATTCACCTTGGCCAAGGGTTTTCAACAATAAAAACTGGCATATATATAGGCTTTGGTAATGAACAAGGCCAAATCCATTGGACAAACCTTTTCTACCTTGGGTCTTCCTTATTGTATGGAATATAACTTCCAAAATGATTAATTGTGGTTGCATAGCTAGGACCAAGTTGTTGTTTGATTTTTCTCCTACAACTTGGAGATTAATTAATTTCCATTTAGATCTCAAAAATTTAAATGCTTAATGGTCACATTCTTCTTCATGGTTTTTATGGTAAATGACCATGCCTTTTTGTTTATTTGAAGAATTGATTTTATGCTTGGGATATTTAGTGGCATACATTAGATCAAATTGTTTGTGCAACTAAATGGTGTACAACATTACCATCATTAACAACAAAAAAAACCAAGGAAAAGATAACCAATTATGTGGAAACCACAAATTTTGGTTCAATTTGAGTTGTTGGTGCAATGTGTCCAATGCAACCTTTACCCCTAAAGTTGTAGCACTTTTATAACGATGCATTAAGAGTTGAAACAAAATTAAATGAAATAGTTCCCAAAACCTAAACGTTTGGTATCATGTATCACTTTTTAAGCAAGTTTCACAAGGACAACCTTTTTCACCACATGATTATTTAGTATTTAACATTTTGTAGATAGGTTGGACTTTCATATAAGGTGAATGAATTGATGATTGCATCTCATCACTGAAGCAAAGTTCTTGGCCTTTGGGTGAAAATCATTTAAGGTGTACCACACATGACGAAAAGGGCCTAGTCTTTACGATAGTCCCTTTTTATCCTATATTTTGATCCCCATAAAAAATAATGAATCAAAAGTTGTCAAATTTTTCAAAAGGACTATATTTTAGATTATTATAATTTTAGATTCCATCAATATCATCCATAAATGTGTTTTACATGGTAAAAAAAGACTAGGTAAAAAGAAAAAAAAAGGGTGATGTTATGACAAGATTTTGGTACACCTTAAAGAAGTTGCACCCTTTTAACTTTGAGGTGCTTCACCCACAAGATAGAAAACCAATTTATTCCAAAAACAATGGAAAATTGGGCGAAACATAAAATTAAGGAAACTTTAGGAATTTTTAAAATTGAGGAACATGAAATCAAATGAAAGTTAATTTATAGGCTTTTGGATGGGTGCAAATACATTCAAAGGAGCAAATGGAATTACTTTATAAAAGGATTGTGAATCCTTTTCTAATCCTATTCACTTTTAATTCATACGAAGGAATTTATGAATGAAATCTTTTGTAGCTCGTTATTCCAATACATATAGTTGCCTCAATATATAACATGTTTTGTGTTAATCATTTGTAATAAATATGAAAATTTCAAAGTGTGCAAAATTTTGCTTGATTTTTCATTTTGTCTTCAAAAGTTATCATAATTTGAAATCAGACCAAAGTATGCTACCTATTCTAGGTTTTAATTTCTTGTATCACAAGCTGCAATTATTTTTTATATGTCATACCACTACACCCTATTTATCACATAAAGGATTTTTGACATTTGGAGATTTTGAAACATATTTTGAATTTCAAAATTTCAAGTTCCATAACTTTAAATTGTGAATGTTTTTTGAGTGTGGTTTGTAGGTCATTATCATCTAAATTTGTTACCATCAATTTTTTGAAAACAAATCCTTTACCCTAGTCCTTTGAAAAATTGATTTCTTTTGACACAATTATTAATGTTCAGGTTCAAAAGTCCTTTACTAAAACCAAAACCCAAAATTAAATTTAATGAAATTTTATTTGAATTTCTTAACATTCATAATAATTATTTAACACAACTTGGAATGATTAACATAACTTCAAAATGTCAAAACAAAAATATATTTTGAAACAATTTAAAGTTTATAATATTATTCAACATGATTTTTGGTTCCTTTGAATGCGTTTGTGCCCAAATTTGCAATTATATAAATGTTGTTTATGTTGAAAAAAAGTGAAAGACCTAATCATGGTGTTGAATCCTCCCATTCATAAGCAATCTTGCAAAATTTCACCGTCATTATTAAAATTATAACCAACATTCAATCGTTTACTAATGCCATTAACGTGCAAAAAAATGCCATTGTTGTCAGAAATAGATTCTAAAAAGCTATTTTTGGACTACAATGTTAGAATGTAGTTGCGTAAAGTGGTGGGAAACATGACATAGGTTTTAGGATTAAGATTCCTAAACCCTAAATTAAAAACCACCCTAGATGGATGTTATCACTAGCTAGAAGGGTTTAGGTTGGATGTCTATTTTGACATCTTTATACCAAGGATGAAAGATATTAACAAGTATCCCAAACTTTGATACTATATTGGGTTAGTTTTGTAGCTGAATATTTTGAAATATGATACTAAGTAGTTAGGGTATTAAAATTGGGTTGATAATTAAGTGAATTAAATTAAAAAACAAGCCAACATTGGTCAAAACTTGATCATGTGATTGTCTATGACATGTCATTGTAATCATATGTGATTTATCATGTAACTCTAGTTTTATGTGATTACACATGATCTTGTGATTGCATGACCAATAACCATGTTTTGAAAGAGTTGTAGCTAGGTTAGGTAGGTAGCTAAGTAGCCAAGTACAAAGCTTAAGTAAGTAGTTTAGGTAGTTAGATAGCTAGCTTAGATAGGTTACTAGATATCTTAAACAAATAGATATGTAGGCAATCTAGGTACCTATAAGTTACTTATAACTTAGGTAGGTAGATGTTAAAGAGAGATTTGTTTTGAATTTTTGAAGTTTTGTACTTTTGGTCATCACTAGATTATTGATATTGTCAATTTAGAATGATTTTTAGGTTGGCAAACAATAGATTTGAGGAGCTTGTGACTTCTTGAAAAGTCATTAGAGGTTCGGCAAGGGGTACCAACCAAATATTGTACTTGGCATTATTTCTACCACACCCTCTTTGGTAGCCATTTGAGGTGGTTAACACTACTATTTAATAGTGAATTTAAACCACAAACTTTGAGGCTTAAATGTTTTTCTTCTTTTTCATTTGTTAAACATTTTTTGAAGAACATTACTTAATTAAAAAATCTATAGTAGAGATTTTTTTTGTTTAAATTTCATCACTTTGGAATGAATCCTTTTATTATGACAAACTTTTCCTTGGGTGGTACCACTACAAACCACCTTGCCAAAATCACAAGAAAATTGGACCCAATTTAAGAAATAAAATTTCATCTATTTATGCATTTGTTTATTTGATTGGACTAGGTGGGCTATGTTTTCCCCACCTATGCACACATTCATAAAAAATAATGAGCACCCAAAAACTTATAATATGCATTAACATTTTGATTCCTAAACCATTATTGACCCAATTCCTAACTTTTTAAAAACAATTGTCGTTACACTTACACATTAGATTTTTTTTCTTGTTTATTTATTACATGCACAAGGGAATGATCCAAACTAGTCATTAAAATAACAAAAGATGAAAAAAGTTATGATTTGTGTTCTTGACATTAATGACCCTTTAGGACTTCATGATTGTGACTTCAAAAGTTCATAACTAAATGAAAATTGATTCAATTAATCATTTATAAAAGACATCAAGTAGGTTGGCATTTGAAGTATTATTAAAAATTAACATCCAAGAAAAATTCCCAAAAAATAGATTCCTTTTTGTGTTCCTAATACAAAAAGTCCTTCATGTGACATTCTTGAAATTATTTCCTTATGCATTCATTTTTCATATCAAAACACATATTTCTGTAAATTTAATTAAAGTTTTGAATTCTACACGATTGGGGTAACCTTTTGATAAATAATTTGGAATGATTTTTTTTTTTAATGCGAGTTCCATGTTGTTTTGAAGTTGGATGGGTTTCAAAAGTTTAGGGTGTGACATTCCTAGTGGTACCACCCAAGGATAAATTTTCCCATTAATGAAATGTTTTTTTTTTTTTTTTTTGGAAGATTAGCAATTTGATGTTTTAAATTGTGTTTCAAGGTTAAAGCACACTACAAGGGAGCCAACTTGGGCAGTTTCATGACATGTGCGTAAATATATTTCTACAAAATGTGTTTACATTGAATTTTGGGTTTCACTTTTGGTGTTTGGGCTTGATATTTTGATTTAAGAAAAAGTTAATGATATTTAGTATTATTTGAATTTTTTAAAAAAAGATTAAGTTCAAGGAATAATGGGTATATTTGTGGTATATGTAATATAATAGGATCTATATTTATTTTTGGACTGCATTAGGTTTGGTTTTGAAAATTAGTCAACCAAAAATTGTTTGAAATGAAAATTTAAAAAATAGCCCACCTCACATCTCTTGTCATCATCCATTTGAAAGTGATAGTTTGTCAAAATGTTAATTTATCACATACTTATGGTCATCACCCCCAAAAACACCTATTTGTGATATGATAATTATCAAACTTTTCACATGGTTCACAAACTTATTCCAATCATATGGAATCACAATGTTTAGTAAATACTATAAATTTCATAAAGGTTAAAAATCATTTAAATAATTTTTTGAACATATTTTCATTTTTTAGTACATTGTGAAGTATATATTTTTAGCACAAATGTACTTGAATATGACATCATATTATATTAAACTATGTAGGGTAAAAACACAATCATAGGAGCCACCTAAGTGAGTGGACACACTTGAAAATTGCATTTTTATATGTTTGAAAAATCACAAAGGAAGCATAATAGTTTGTATTATCATAATTATTTTTGGAATATTTTCCATTAATTGCAAAGTTTATATTTTCAAAGCTTGACACATATAAAAAATGTTTTTGCATGTTCAAAGCACTCAAAGCTCGAAAGTGGATAATTTTAATTTTTTTCAAACATCCTTTTTTCCTACCAAATGTGCACCATTCCTTTTGAAAATTGGAGAGGATTTTGACATTGATGATTATAAGGGCAAAAGGACTTAAACTAATGAATTTTTTTTATATAACCAATTTGAGCACATTTTGTTCAAACAAGCTTTTGACCTTGAAAATTATGGATGTGAAAAATGTGACCTTAACAAAAGTTGTTCATATTTATGTGATAGAGGGCATGATGCATAATATATATATGACATAAAATCAACTTTTAGTCAAAACGTATCTATATCTAACATGTACTGTTAAACTATGAGTCCAAAATACAAAATTTTAAATTATAAACTACTGCAGAAACGACACATGTCATATGTAGTACTTGGAAAAGGACTTCTACCTTGGTGCCCTTGGCTCTTATGACCATGTTTTCACTTGTAGTTTCTTTGGAATTTCACTTATTTGGGTTTTGACCTACCATAATTTATGCCAAAAAATGTGAAAACCTTTCATAATAATGACATGGTTGAAGTTTAAACATGGCCCCCCTAAAAAATAATAAAATGTGACAACAATCTTGTCCCCCCCCAAAGGTGTTTTCACCTTTCATTTGATTTTTGAGAGTTGTAAATCTTTTGTTGGAAAACTTTCTAGAAGTTGGAGTGTAAATTATTTACAATTATATGATTCATGAACATGTGAACCATTTCGGTAGCAACCAATTGACCTACAAGTTTGCATAACTCCTATTTGGAGCTTTGGGATTCTAATTGTTAAATTAATTTGATTATATTTGGCATGTTTTTGCTTAAATTTATAAGCTCATAATTGTTCAATAACATATTCATTTAATTAAACTACCAAAGTTCATATTCCATTTAGATATTTTTTGAATGGCTTTATTTATATGCTAGGTAGTTAATTAAGTAGGTTAAATAGGAAGGTAGCTAGGTTAGGTTACTAATTAAGTAAGTTTGAAAAAAATGTTTATAATTGTTATGGAGTAAAAAATCCCTAGGTTAGTTAGTGCCATAAGCATTGTAGTAATTAGCTAATTACTAGTGGTAGACTTACCATCCTTTACCAAAGGGATGAAGCTAGTGGGAATGAGTGGTTGAGTGTAATCCCCCCAATCATTTAGAAGATTTTAAAGAAGGATTAAAATAAGGATTTTATTTTCATGGGGTCATTGTGGGCTTTGTGTGGCTTTGTGAAGGAGAAGGATTTGGAGGGTTTTTTAGGGGCATTTGGTGTGTTGTAGTTTGGAGTTGGAGTTGATAGCTCTTTTTTGGAGAGGTGTTGTGAAACATTAAAAAGGAGAGAATAATTTGGCATTGTATTGCACTTGTGTGTTATTTTCAATGGAAAATGGTTGAAGAACATTCTTGTGTTTTGTGTGATTTTATAATATTATAACATGAAGGAAGGTAATATAGTTTAAGCTTGCATTATGTGTTGTTACATTTTATGTAGTAGTTTTTTGTTTCTTTTTACAAAAGTGGTAATTAAGAATGTATGCAAGGTTTTAGTCTTTAAAGTAGGAAGTCAATTGATGCCATAGGGACGTAATAGTTCATATATGGCAATAGGAAGAGAGATTAGTTGTAAGTTGAAGATTGTAGGGTACATGGGATTGTTGAAGACGATAAATAATAGTCAAAAGAATCTATAGTGGCGACAAATGGTAGGCAATGACATGAAGGCTTTCCAAGGGACTACAAACAATAGGTAGCACCCCTAAAAGGTCTGTAGGTGTTGTGAAGCTTGAATAGTAGCCATGGAAGGCCTACAAACCCGTTGGACCCCGTTCTAATGCACTAAAGGTATATTAGAGATCTAGAGGGTAGTGATTGTGTACTCCTTTGTATTCTATTTGTTTGTTGTTTGTACTTTCTTCTTCTTACACCATTAAAGTAATCTATAGTCAAGATGGTAGGTTTGTCTTTAGATGACAAACCCTACTTTCTTCTTTTTCTCCTTGTATGAATTTTCTATTGTTATTTGAATAGTTGTAGTAAAGTTAGCAAATGAGAATAGTCTTTTTTGGAATAAGAAGTTGGCCTTGTTTGTTTGGCCTCACGTCATTAAGGAGGGTAATGTTCAGGGGTCACATTTTCACCCTTTTACAATAATCATAACACAACAAAACATATTACTTAATGAACATGTGGTGTAATGGTTAAGGATTTGGTCTTTCAAAATTAAGCTGAGAAATTCAAATCTTAATACTTACAACCTACATGTCTATGCCCAATTAACCTTTAAAGTTGCTTCTAGGTTTCAAGCCTAGCTACCTAACATAGTCTTTTAGGTTATTTAAATCACACTAGGTTTCTTACTTAGATTAGGTATTATAGTTTTTAAAGCTCACTTAGGTTGATCAAGGTAAGTTTTTAAGCTAGTCTGAGCTAGTAATTAGGCAATTAGATTGTTCACATGTTTTTATAATAGCTAAATGAGTGTTTACATTTCATAAGCTAATACATGTATATTATTTTCATGTAGAATCTCATAGGTAGGATTGGATGATCTTATGAAATTGGGATTTTTTTTTCAATTGTAGTCATGAAAATCATGTGGATGGATGGCATAAATGATTATGACCAATGATAAAAGTGATGAATTTGAATTGACTACATAATCACGTAATCACAAGTGGACTTCATATATGAGCTCATTCTAGCTTGGATATCTCATCATCCTTCAGTTGATTTTGGTTGAATTTTGTATCAAAGAATTGTGAATTTGGAAACTGTGAATCTAACAGTTGGATTTTATAATTCAATTCATGGACCAATAGAATGGACCACATTTTTATACAGGCGAAATGGGTTCACGCTCTTGGGGGTTAACATAGGGAGAGGCACATAATTACATACAACATAACTAAGTTCACTTAAATGCTATTCAGAAGCTGATTAGATACCGAAGATCACTTGTCCTTGAGGTACGTTTGGAGAGGATTTGCCTAGCTCTTGCAGAGTATATAATCTTTGCACCTTGTTGTTGAGCTGACACAAAGCTTTGATGCTACTTTTTAAACCTGAGTTTTAGAATCTTGTTTTATGTCAGGCTAACAAGGGACACCGCTTATTGCAATGTTAAATGAATTGTCTAACAATGTCCCCTGCAACAGGTGTGATCCAATCATTTGGTGATTTCAACAAAATTTCAAACAGTTGACATAATGCCTGCACAACAGGAACTATATCTACCAAATGAAGAAGGGAAATTCATATTTAATTTGCACTGCTGGCGTCTGATTGATTCAGTGTCAAAGGCTGATACGATTCAGAGAACTTAGTGTTCCTAATCTGAAAATCATAAAAAAAAGTTGAAGTCGCAAATGCACCACAGAATATAGGCACCTTGGGTAGATGTTATTTGCCCTAGAATTTCCTTTCGATCAATACTGACTTAGGTGATTGTTAAAGGGTATATGCTTGTAGGTTCATGGGGAGTTTTATGGCCCAAACCTAGGGCAGGTTCACCAGTGGCAGTACAATAACCTCTACGGTGTACTGTGGATCAAGTACAGGATTCTCATAGCGTGAAAGTAGAGTTGCACCTGTATGTGTACATTCGTTACGGTGGTCTCTACAAGGCCCCGTCAAATAAAAGACTACTTCTGCTTAGCTGGTCACAATGATTGGTCCAGGTGGTACCAATCAATCAACTTATACTGTTCAATTTTGCAATTTTAGGGGCCAGGCAAATGCGAAAATTAACACTCTATGATGGTTATGATAAACACTGGTAGAGGCCCCAAATAAGGGGTGTAGGTGGACCTGCTCTAAGACTAGCTCCACCGCCATTCACTATGTGGCCCTGCAAAAGAAAATTCGATGAAGAAAAGTCAAAACATGCTGGTTTGGCTCAGCAGAATGGTCTTGGCCGACCTTTTTTGAACGAGATGTAGAGGCTGGTTAAAGGCACAGCAAAGGTTAACACCTGCTGTTTAGTCCATTTGGGTTGGAAGTAGTACTCTGCCACCTATTTGCAGTGCCAGTTTTAGGTTTATGAGCGGGGTTGGGAAAAAGTAAATAACTAAACTTTGGTGGAGAAATATTTTTGCACTGTCGCGTACTGAGCACTGTTGGAGATGCTCTAAAAGATTCCCCATTTCTAGCACTGTAATGATTTCTTCGTAGTAGCTTGGATGAAGTATAAGCTTTAAATACAGTGAAACTAAGTTTGGACCTGTACATATGCACAGCATATCATAATCTCCAAAAGGTTCATAAAAAGAAAATCACTGCTTATGACTGGCTGGCTACACCAATTCACCAATATTTGGCATTTGGATGGTCTCTCAAATTTGTGATGTCCAATGTTTCATGTTTATGGGTATGCACTCTCTGTTGGATGTGGTAAATTTTTTTGTAGGGGCCAAAATAGGGGGTGTGGGTGAAGCGTGCTTGATACAGTTTGCTAGGTAGGATAAACCTACAGCATGGCAAGAAAAGGCTTCAACTAAGTCCTTTTCTTGTAGTATTTATAATTGTGAATACTGAAATGAGGTCCCATTATTTTAGTCTACCAGAAACGCTTTACTCATGGGCTGCAATTTAAGAATTTAATATACTGTCTTTGTTTTATGACTGAATCTACTTCATTTGCTTGAGTGTTTGTGTGATCAATTCCCCACTTTCAATTTCAATGCTCCAATTACCTATATGGACTGTTGGGAAATAACAAAACTAGGAACCCACCATCATTACACAATAGTACATCTATCGCAGAAAGACCCAAACTATGGAATACCATATGCCCAACTATTTTGCTAAGTTGACTTCTCTCGTTGTGCAATTTTACCAAGTGGACATTTGCTATTTGCCAAGTCCACATTGCTAGATTTTCAAGTCTAGTTCTTCTTGCGGGCTGCACAAATGTTCTTCAGACTGCCCAACATTTAAAAAAATTATTGGCTGCATAATGCCTAAAGTTTATTCCTCAGCTGCCCAAATATTTTTTTTGGGGTTCTTTTCTCTCTGGGGTGGGGGATATGGGGCTGCAAAGGTACTTCAATTAGCAACCTACCCTCTTACCTAGTGTATCAACCTAACTAGTTGCATATATAGGCTACCCACCTAGGTTGCCAACCTACTAACCTACTTATCAACTTAGGCTACCTACCCACATACTTGAGTTACCAATATACCTACCCACCAAGGCTAGCTACCTACTTAGGGTACCTACCCACCTACATGGGTTACCAACCTACCTACCCATCAAGGTTACACATAAGTATGTGGGTAGGTAAATTAGATAGGTGGGTAAGTAGATATGTGGATGACCAAGTTAGGTGATAGGTAACATAGGTAAGAAGGTAGGTAGATACATAGATATCCTAAGTAGGTAGGTAATTTTAATGGGTAGGTAGGTACATAGGTTGGTAACCAAGGTAGATGGGTGAATACCTAAGTAGCGATGTAACCTTGGTGGGTAGGTAGGTTAATAACCAATGTAGGTGAGTGGATAGCCTAAGTAGATAGGTAGCTTTGTTGGGTAGGTAGGTTGGTAACTTGGTAGGCGAGTGGGTTGCCTACATAGATAGGTAGGTGAGTAGGTAGGTAGGTAGCCCATGTAGGCATGAGGTTAGGTTGATATAATAGGTAGGGGGCTAGGCCATTAATCTGTTCTTCCCCACACCACGTACCACAAAGAGAAAAGAAAAAAAACGTTAGTGGAACTAAGGAATAAACTTTAGGCACTGTGCATCCAATAGTTTAATTTTTTGTGGGACAGTTTGAAGAGCACTTTTGGGAGCCCGCAAAATGTAGTCAATTTGGAAAGTTAGAAATGAAGCAGTGGTGGTGTGGAGTTGACGATATGGCAAGTTGGAGATGACAATTTGGCAATTTGACAGCATATAAACGTCAACTCCATGTTTTAGCATTTTAGCAATGTGGACATGGCAAACGGGAATGTCGACTTGGCAAATAGCAAACTCACAAAAGTCAACTTGGCAAAATAACAGAGCATTTGGTATTTCATACTAAACAGCTTCAGGCTTTGAATTGTATGCAGCTCTCATGTATAGTATCTTTATGGCTAGTTGAAAAATGCTTTCAGCAGTGAGTGCTCTCCAATCCAAAATGGATGTATTTCATCATCTATATAGTTTTCAAAAACCACTTCATCCGACATTAGAGTTACAGATTTAAAAGATATTTGCCCAGAATCTTGGATGATCATTTGGAGGGGGCACTGCCAAGTTGGGATGGGGGTTCTCTTTTGCAGTTTTGTGACCTAGGTGGATGTGCCATCACCCACAAGAAGACTCTGACCGTAAGAGTTTAATTTGGCTAGAGGTCAGAGACAACAGTAGGAGTTTTTTCGACTCTGCAATATACTGGCCACATACAAGAACTTATGCTCTAAATATGGTGAGTTCCAAATTTTTTCTTCTCAAAATATGGTGACTTTGGGCTTTTTTTTTTCAAATATATTCTTTCCACAGTTCTCAGCCCCTGTTGTTTTGGTTGGCAAGTGCCAAAAATTCGCAAGAAAAAATAATCCTGGTTGGGAAAGTTCTTATAGGGGTTGAAAAGTTATTATTGAGGGAGCGTAGAGTTTGGAAGGTACCCTAATTATCTTGAAACAACTAATTATGCCCTTTGCATCCAAACTGCATAAGCCCAACTAGGTTGAAAATTAGTCCCTATTTTGGCTTACTAAAAGCTAGGAGATGTTACCAAAAGAATTAGTAACATGGGGTTTTACTATAACATCAAAGAAGTTGAAAGGGGTAAGTGGGAGAGTCTTTGATTAATGACCATGAATCTGTCCTCAAGACTGTGTATATGATCAAGCCAAAGGAATTAGCTGTATATACGAATGAGCAGTATGTGCGAATATCGTGCACCCAATCCTAGGGAGCAGCTTCAGATTTGGTTAGTCCCACGTTTCAAATGCCAATTTGGACCAAAAAAGTTTGAGTACATGTGAATTTTGCAGCCTGAATGGCATGCATAAACCTTGTCAGACAACCCCATCAATATGTAAAGCAGGACAATTATTAGGTCTGCAAAGTTTTAGGCACAAAAGTGGTACACACTAGAAGCAAAGCAAATGACTGTTGATTATAGGCTCCTCTCTCAAGTTCTAGGAAAATAACAGCCCCAGGAAAATAACAGCATATTTGTCTGGAAGTCATCCCCAAAATCCAGAACTTCCCCAGCTAGTGACTATTTCAACTGACATCTGATCAGACCTGACTATGTAGTCAAGACTATACTCGTCAAGTCATAACCATGCTGCCCATAACCATCAATGGAACAGACCAGGTATAATAGTGGTTTGTAATCCGTATGAGATTATGAGCTTTGATGCCCAATGTCCATTGCCCATCCCCCTCTTGTACTAGTTCTATGTAAGTGATGGACATATATTTCACCCACTCCCAAAGTAGTGATATCCTTTGATATCTTTGTAACCATTGTGTCATGCCATGCACATGGGTATGTGATTTATGAGGCCTAGGCTGCAAGAGATACCTCATACAGGATGTGATGTGCACCCCATAAAATGATTACAACCATTTGAAGAAAACTCACAGCTTGAGCTGCATGAGAGAAATAATTTTTCACCTTGTGGATTTGGTGAAATATATGTCTATAGGGGGAAATGGGCAAACTAGGGATGCATTGGCAGTGTGATGCACAAGGGTTCGTTCTTGAACATTAAAACATAACTGATTCTACTGTGGGGTGAATCCATAATAATATGTTTTCTATGTGGCTAACTATGAAGGGCATGCTCTGCATAAGCTCATTGTGAAAATGTAAAAACCCAGCTGGTTTTTGCTAGTGTATCCAGAGGATGCCTTACAAAGCATAAAATGCCAGTGGGCTTTTTGAAAAGTTGAAATGCATGCCTACGCAGCCTCCTTTGAAAAAGCCCGCTAGCTTTTTAAAAAAAATCCTGTGGTATCCTGTGGGTATCATGGGATATTTTTTAATAAAAAAACTGACAGCAGTTTCTGCACCATGGAAAGCCCCTGTCCTAGGGCTTTACCCTACACAATCTGCTGCCAATTATAATAATACAAGCCCTTATGTGTGTGTGTGGACATGTATGTAGTGATGCAATTTTCCTGTATTTTCATTAGTAAGGAATGCCAGAATTGACCCCTAAAGCTGTCAATGTCCTTGTATGCTGTTGGATGACCTGGTAACAACTTTTTGGTGATGGTGAATTTGATGTTTGGTGTCCCCATTTACTAAAAGCTAGGTGGAAAGGCATGCATCATGCTGGTGGACATTCAGTGGGTCCATCCACCTGATGTTGTTTGGTCCACACACATATGGTTGGGTGTCTACTAGGAATGAAATCTTCATGATTGTCTTGTTCTGTTTTTGCAAGCACTCCATCCCATCCCCCACCCCAACCTCCCGCACCCTTCATCTTTTTAATCCCTACCTTCCCCCATTGTCTCAGGTCTTGTCTGCAGAATAACAAAAGGGAACCACCATCAGGAACCACAAGTTGAGTCATTCCCTCTGTGCTGCAACCTTTGAGAATCGTACAGTTTTTACTAGAGTGTATTTAAGGAAGTTTGATGCTTGCATTGTATTTAAGGAAGTTTGTTGCTTTTTACCCACCCACATATTCTGCAATTGTGCACATACCTGGTACACACTCAGAGGAGGAAAGAAACCGACCACAAAATTTCCCAAGGTTTTAATAGGATCCAAATAGCCATATAAGTTTTGACAAAGCCATGGATTTCAAGAAAGGGGTCGACCATGCTTGCTGACTTGACAATGACAACATTGTAGCAAATCAACTTCTGCTTCTGAGGTATCAGGATACTTTGATACTATGGAGTCATAACAGGGGCCCTTCCTTGACATGAACAGCAACTTTGATCAACAAAAGTCTTCAGTCATGCATTAGACTTACATTAATAGTGGGATTTAAATTGACAAGCATTTGAGCCAAAGATGCCTGGCTCGCCATCATCATGGCATGATAGCTCACTCTGCTGCATGACCAGAGTGAACCAACAGCCACTAGTGCACCATCCGTTGGATTGGATGCCTATTATGACTCACTTATGGATGAATCCTAGCTGAATGATATAGGGTTTCACATTGATAACCTATCCTGTAAAAGAAACGTCCTGTAGGCAGGTAGTTGGGTAGGTAGGTTCAAATGACTAATTACTAAGTATGTGGAGGCAATTCAGCTGGTTACGAAGGTAGGTAAGAGCTAGTTAGTGTGTTGTTAGTAGCTAGTTCTGAAAATTAGCAACTAAGAGAACCACCCTAGTTAATTAACCAGGGTGTTTAGTCTAGGGAACTAGAACCCAATGGAAAAGTGCGTTTCCTGTCCACCCACCATCCATCCATCATGCGTGTATGCTGGTGGCTGTTAGTTCACTCTGGCCCCCTGCTGCAAACACATGTCAATAACAATAGGTTACATACCCTGCAAGCTTACATGAGCTCCCGTAATGCCGCTCCTGCTGCAGCATCATGTCGCTTGCTTCCAGTTCCAGTCCTCCAATTTATATGCTCTGACATTATATACGGATTTGTTGGCACATTATTATTTTACCGATTTGTTGACACTTAATTTTTTACCGATTTGTTGACACTTTAATTATTTTACCAATTTGTTGACACTTAATTATTTTACCGATTTGTTGACACAATAATTATTTTACCAATTTGTTAGGAAATATCCCGTCGACTTAATTTTTAAGCTAATAGGTAGCAACTACTAGCAAGTGGGTGGGTGGGTGAGTGCTTAAACCTGATGTTCCACTTAAATTTAAGCTTCTAGGTAGCAAGTTGGTGGGTAGGTGAGGCCTTTTCTCTTATGGAGGCGAAATTTCATCGAAAAGTGAAATCGAAAATTCAAAAAAAAAGTGATTTTGAAGGTTTTCAATTGTCAGAATATTATTTTCTCAAAATATTATTTGCAAAAATGGTGAAGATTTTCCATGAAATAAATAAATCATTGGCCAGAAGTAAGAAAAAAAGGAAATATAAATCCTCAGATTTCTATACTTGGTTTTCAGTGTGTAGCCAAAAATATAGAAGGATCATTAAAGATTTGTACTTAATATCTGGTTTATAGCCAGATTTGGCTAAATTTTCCTCAGCATGATAGCCACTTTGGCTGCAAACAAAAATTCCTAATGAAAACACTGGTGGGTACTTATGATTCAATTACACAAGTGAAGTTAGCAGCAGCGTCACTCAATGTTTTCTTTTTTGGCGAATTTTCGCACGGTGACGACAAAAAGAAAATTCATTGCCAATTGAACAAAGAGTTCTTATGGGAAAATACACAAAAGTTGCCACATTTTGAGGAAAAAAAAGTCAGAGATCGCCATTTTCAGACAGTGAGTTCATGTAGGTCGCCAGAACTAGGCAGCATTCCAAAAAAAATCTACTTTCGTGTCTGACCTCTAGCCAAAATTGGCTCATTCCTCTTGTGGATGATGGCCAGTGCACCTACTTGACAAATGTGAAGAAAAAAACCCTGTCGCCACTGTGGCTGCTGCAGCAGCAGTGCAGGAGGTGTGGTCACATGATTAAGTTTATTAGTAGTGAAACTTATCAGGTGGGGAGTCTAAAACGTGCACACCAACCAAATACCCAAGCTGCAACCAGTAGACTGTAGCAGCAGCAGCAGCAAAACTATACTTGGAAGAGTTGGAGGGGGCCCTAAATTTCAAAAGGGAATGGCAGGGAAAGGCTGCTTGATGCCTGGCCTGCCTGCGAGATTCATAGTGTCCGTCTGGGCTGTCAACTGTGATGATCACCAGCAACCATCATCATCCGCAGCACCCTCCTCCTCCTGCAGTAGTAATGCCTGGCTTGCTTGGCCGCAGCCGGTAGGTAGCTAGGGTTAGTAGCTACTGCAACCCCAATCGAAGTTCCTTGTTATATATAGCTGCCTAAGAGAGTCTTCGCCGGGACCCCACAGTTTCCCATTGATCAGCTCTAGCATTGACTTCACAGCTTTGTGTGTTTACAGCACCACTGAATATCATCAGCGGGTCTTCAGCTGCTGCTGCATCTCATGTCTAGCTGTCTGTCTACATGCGGTCTGGTTGCCTGCAGAATTAGAACGTTGTGGGGTTTTGCTTTACACAGCTGCATATTTTCAGACAGAAAAATTGGTGATTATTAGCAGCTAGCTAGCTAGCTTGCTGGTTCATTGTCTCTCTCCTCCTCTCTGAAGACTCTTCTGGAAGTTACAGCAGCTACAGGTTGCAGGAGCAGCTCGGTCTTTTTTGATTGAATGTTACAGTGTGAGTGTTAATGCTGGTTCTCCTCCTCAACCTTTTTTGATTCGTGATCTTCTTCTATCTGGCCTAGTGTGGATGATTCCTGCCAGTTTAATAGAACAGTTAACAGTATGTCCTCCTCAACGGTGATATTGAAGTTCATTGGTGTGTCGAGTACGCTACTGTGCAGAGGATTGATTAAATCTCAGGTTGTATGAAGTCGCGCTGAATTCATCGCTTCCACAAAACGGTTAGAACTTAGCGGTCTATACAACAACGCAGTCATGTTTCCACACAGTTGCAGGGACTCTGTTTTCCATGTTGCATTTCTGCAGCTGAAATTTGTGCGAGAACTTATGTGAATTGAGCCTTATAAATTGCTGTTTATTCGTGGTCTGCAGGACATGGGATTATATTTGCATCGTTCCTTAGTGCAGCAGCTTAATCTCCCCTACACTGATCATATCTGCTTTTTAGTAGTCTACACCAGCAACTTGCAGCAGCAGCGTTCTCGCTATGGCTGCAGGAAAACACAAATTTGTGAATACTGATGAATTTTTTTTTGTGATTGCTGCGGCAGGCAGGAGCTGCTGCAAGGTTCGAGACTGTAATTGGTTTCAGCTTCGTCTTCAGAAGCTTCGAGAGGAGATTTGATCGTTGTGGTAAGGAGCTGCAATCCAGGTCCAGCAGCAATGTACTGTAAGGTGCTGGGCAATATCAACAGCTGCATTTGAGAAGGTTGTGACCAGTATTGTAGTTCCAGCAAATTTCTTTCCGCAGCCTGGCGGAGATCATGACCGCCACTAGCGCTATGAGATCAGGTTTCGGCACTGCGCAGAGTGCAGGGACGCTCATGGGGGGTAAGGAGACCACTTCGTCCGACTCGTTGGTAGCTATTTTGGCTTCCTGCTCTAACATGGGCGGCATCCAAGGTGAGGCTGCTGCTCTCTTCAGATCAAAATTCTCCATAGATCTAGACCAGCTGCGTGTTCTAGAAGCTGCAAGCTTCTATGATCTGCTTTTTTTCTTTTGGTCGGGATGTTGCTTGAATGCAGTGGTTCCTGACCAATTTGGGGCTGTTGATCCTCGTTCAGTCGGAGGAGGCTTGGGAGATCATATGATGACAGTCGTGGGGTGTGGTGACAAGCGCCCCTTCAGCAGCTATCCTGGCGCATCGACGTTTGCCGGTTCGCCTGGGGAAGCTGATCAGGGAGGCGATGAGGATGGAGGTGGCGACTTCTCCCTGCATAACGTGGAGAAGAAGAGAAGGCTCACATTTGAGCAAGTAAGGTCACTGGAGCGCAACTTCGAGCTGGAGAATAAATTGGAGCCGGAGAGGAAAATGCAGCTGTCCAAGGAGTTAGGTCTCCAGCCCCGCCAAGTTGCAGTTTGGTTCCAAAACAGACGCGCACGCTGGAAGACAAAACAGTTGGAGCGCGACTACGAGGTCTTGTCCGTGGCTTACAACAGATTGAAGACCGAGTTTGAGGCTATCGTCCAAGAAAAAGACAGACTGAAGTGTGAGGTAGGTGCATACTCTTTCGAGCTACGTCCATTGTTCCCGCACTCAGCTGCTGTATCTTTGAGTACACCACTAGACTAGTATAACGATCTTGAGGCTTGCATATTGTAGATAAGAATGCCAATGCTTCTGCAGGCTCCACTGAAGCTCACATTCATACTGCTGGATTTTGCAGGTTCACCGTTTGTCAGTAAAGACCGAGTTGCCCGCTTGCGATGGCGTGCAAGAGCCATCATCTGTATCCGAGAGCGAGATAACAACGACTACTCACACTTCCGACAACGCGCAGGTCAACAGCTCTGTGACCACAGTAAAGACGGAGAGCGCCGTAATTATATCTGAAGATCAGCAGGAACAGCATCAGCTGGTTGAAAATACGACTACTAGAGATTCTTCTCAATCGACTAGACTTTCTCCCACGGTTGCTGCAGACGGCTCAACCCAGAAAGTCGTGGATCAGGAGCCGGAGCAATCCACAAGCGCAGACAGCAATTCCAGCGACATTCTAAACGTCACAGACAGTCCACGCACAGTCAACAACTGTACTACTACTCATCCGCCGTCATCATCAGTACTAGTAATCCCGACACTAGATCAACAGCAGCAGCTGCAGACGGCCACCAACAACGAGTTAGTAGCGCAGGCTGAGTCCGCCAGTTTTGTGGTCGATTCCAGCTTACTAGACGGAGTCGAAGACGACGATCTGTGTGGCGCAGCTGGGCATGTAATGCTATCTCCACAAGCTGTATACCAACGCCCACCGATGTCTATCAAGCTGGAAGACGACTGCAGCAACAGCAGCTACCCAACTGCAGCTGACGATCATTCTTGCATTTACTTTTTGTCACAATTGGACGATAAAACTGGTGCAACGCCGTGGTGGGACTGGTCCTAGAATAAATTTCTGTGTACATACAATGGATCAATCGTTGACACTAGCCCCAGTACTCTTACTACTGTAACCAGCTTGTGTTCAGGCTGAATATTTTTCTTCTAGCTAGCAAGCTAGCTGATCACAATTATACCGGATTGATCACCTGCTGCTTATATTAATCTTCTTCAACCCATGAGATCAATCACTCTGGTCAACTAGTGATCATCTCTGCAACTAGTAGCCATATATAAATTCTTACCATTCATTCCAATTACAATATAACATAATTTAGCTCTGCAGCAGCTGGTGCTCCAAGGTATTAAGCTGCACCCATTTGTAATGTTTAAGTGCATACTTGTTAGCTTAGCTCCAGATAGCAGCAGAGATGATGATGCAGCAGCTGAACATTATCTAGAGCGCTGTTTCTCTTTATCTAGTTGGTGCTGCCATCATTTTGAAAAGAGTCCCACACTTAATGCAATGGGAATTACAAAATGATGCCTGCAACATCGTAAATTATTAAAACTAGAGCTTTCTAGATGAAGACGATGGTTATCTAGATTGAATTACAAAGCTTGGCATTACTTATATTCTCCCATATAATACAGGCTTGCTCTGGAAATAAAATCTGACAATCCATTGACTATCTCAAGCTCGAATCATCAAACTCGAATCATGATCATCAAGCTGTTCAGGGAGTGTGCACATCATCCTGGCAAGCCACACACTACCTTTCAAGCTCTCCAAGCACTCACCTAAGTGGGTAGGTGTGGCTTCTCTTATGTTGTTTGCACCCCAAGCTGATTGCTACGCGAGCTATGTAATGGATTTTGTTCTTGTAATTTCCTTGGTGATAGACTGTAACCAACCCATCTGTAAATGTGAAGCCTGAAATAAAGTTTCTTGGTCCCTTGAGGTCTTTGATTGGTAAATTTGCAATTCATTTCTGATGCATAAGAAATTATATCCATTTGGAGGAGTGGCAATTTTTCTTTTCCCCTTTCCAATTCTAACATGAGTCTGGTTTGACAAGAAGGAAATTGTTGGAATTTTTTTTTTTTTAAACCATTATATTTCTATTCATTTTTTAAAAATTTAATGTAAATAATAAGTAAGCAGTACATTTTTGGGTCTTAATACTTTAAAACTGCACGTCTACTTTGCGTCTCGGTAAAACCCTACTCAAAACAAACTTTGATCTCTAAATAGAGACAGTATATCCACTAAGTGGGATACTTAAGGATTTATCCCAAATACAAGTAGAGGAGAACACATAATTTCATGTTCAAACACTTGTATGCTACATTTGCAGCTTTCTGGGGACAGTGCATACAAGGACTTTTCAAAATACATCTAGGGTAACCTGCCCTATGACCGAGCACCACCTATGACCGAACATTTTATTCATATCTTCCTCATCTCTTCTTCATTTTGAGTGATTTAAAACGTTATGGGAGCGCTAACTTGAGCTTTTCAATTTGTCTTTGAACAGCAGAGGCAAAGGTCTAATTATAGATGAGCATGAAGAGAAATAAGCTTTTCCAAGTTATAAAATGCGGTTTTCTTCACTTCGACCCCTCTTACTTTCAATGCTCATAACTTTCTCATTTCTTATTCAAATTAAGTGATTTAAAGTGCTATAAGAACGCTGCCTTATGATCTACAAATAATCTTGGAACCATAAAGGCAATAGAGCGACTTTCAAAGACTTTTTTTGGGTGTTCGGTAATAGTCTTCCAAGTGTTAATAATATTTTTCAAAATTGTCATTTTCATCTCCATATTCACCAAAATTCCCTCTCTTTATTTAACCATATTACACTCACTAGATAACACATTGCTATTTACATAACAAAGCCAGATATGGGCAATTGAACAGTGTTGGGTGGGTATTAAACTGCCATTTGAGAATAAGGCTGAGCATCAACTGGTTCTCTCAAAAGATTGGATTGGGTATCATTGAGAGTGCTAACCGGGTTAATACCTGGAGGGTGACGTGTCATAATTGAGAGAACCAGTTGACAAAGAACTGGGTTGTCATAAAAAAGTTTAAATGCTTAAATATGAATAACCCCCAACTCTGGTTCTTAAGGAAAGAAGACAACACTAGATTAAGAGGCTACATATTTTAGGGATAGGTAGTATGCAAAAAAAGATTGTATCAGGTTGTGAGTGCATCATAATGTGAGTGAACCCTAATGCTCAACGTTTTAATTTCCACGGATCAATTTGATTGTCACTGTTTTTAATGCTTCTCACTGTGTTGGTATCAACAGATTAGCGTGAAGACTTCCCTTAAGTCATCTGTATACAATATATGCCCACACTTTTGGGCAAATAATATGCAACAAACTATGGTGCTAAATTGGAGAACATTTGAGTGCTCATTCTTATGAATCATGATGGTATCAAATACCCTAGATGATTCTCATGAAAGTTTTTTTTTTAAATTTAAAGAACCAGGCCAGTTATTACAACTCTATGAGAAAACCAGATTTTCTCAGAATCCTGGATCCTCACAAAAATGTGAGAACCGCCCAACGCTGCAATTGACCCTACCAAAGTAAACACCTTATGTTCTGAAGCTTCAGCAACTACAATTAATTTAGTCAGGATTATCAGATAAGCTCAAAAATTAATCTAAGTTTGATAATCAAAGAAGAAAATGCTATTGTTAAGTCCAGGTTTGTGTAAGGTTACTAGAGGTTACTGGTTGTGTATTGGGTAACGCCCCCAGGCTAAGGGCATTAGCCAGCGTAAAACTTAACTCACTTTTTTATTACTATGATATTCAGCTGGTACCCACTGGGTATTATGGTAAAAAGTAAAGTGGACATTTCAAAAAGGGTAAAGGGAAATGAGGGCATTTCGCTTTTCGAAATGCACTCACTGCTGACACCTGATGACAGCATATAATGTACCCTCCATTTACACTGTTCCAAAGTGCAGAGCGCTTTATGTACTGCTGAATTTTAGCCAGCATATTGGCCGAAAGTGCAGACTAGGGTTATACTGACCAGTTACTGAACTAGTTTAATGTTGAATTAGTTTATACGGAAGGTTGGAACCTGGAACCCCAGACCAATGGCAGGGACAATATTTTGAGCTTTATTTAATTTTCTTTGAGTTTTTATGAGCAATACATGTTCGGTTTTGTTTCTTGGATCTGGTGAGCATTGCAAAAAATTTGTACTTTGTAATACTTCCCTTGTTCCATAGGTCTAGAAATTAGGAGAATGATAAGTTACCAAATTAGAGTACCAGCTCTGATAAACTATCTTACTTGTTTTATTTGTACTTTGAAATACTTCCCTTGTTCCATAGGTCTAGAAATTAGGAGAATGATAAGTTACCAAATTAGAGTACCAGCTCTGATAAACTATCTTACTTGTTTTATTTGTACTTTGTAATACTTCCCTTGTTCCATAGGTCTAGAAATTAGGAGAATGATAAGTTACCAAATTAGAGTACCAGCTCTAATAAACTATCTTACTTGTTTTGCTGAATCAAACATGGCAATTGAGCTTTGATTTCATAGGAGAGGAGATTGCAGTCCATAGTTGAGGTAGATTAGAATGTAAAGTATACAGATCATACACAGGAAACCAGAATTACTACAAACTCGAAGTGTAAAAATATCGCTTTACTAGTTATGTAATTGAACTTGCACATTGTAATATATTCAATTTAAAGCATTAGCATCAATGTATAGCTTACCCTTTGCATTTTTGTGGGGTAGAATCATGATACCCTTACATTTATTTTACCTTCAACCTTTATGGTATAATCACAGCCAGTTACACCCTTAGATAATTAAGGTGAGTATGTTAGTATACAAAGAGGGAAAGCTGAACTGATTCCCACACCTAAGCTTATTACCATGGAAGAAACCAAAATGGGGGCACAGTGAACCATCACCCACCATAGCACCATCCACTGGATGACCGTTATTACTCAGTTGTGGATAAACCTCAACTGAGTTAATATTTGGTTTCACCTTGCTAATTATTTCTGAAAGAAAAAGGTCTCATATGTAGGTAGATAGGTAGGAAAATAGCTGACTACTAAGTAAAGCATACAAGGGGGTGTCCATAATGAAAAGCATTGCCTGCATTTCATTGTACATGGTGCTAAGGTAGTACATTATGAGACCCCCAAAGTTCAATTTTTCTCTTTTTTGTTGGGCAGCTTTCATTGGCCAATCAAAAAAGTAATTACCATACTCCCTGATTGGATTTGGCAACAAAACTGCCGAATAATTAATTACATTTTAAATCGTAACTTCTACGCTTGGGTTTTTAATTCTGAAAATTTCGGCAGCTAATGGTTATAATAAATAACAAGCATTGCTTTAAGTATAGGGGGGCAGTCCAGTGTGTCTAAACTGTCTTAGTTTAAAGGTCTTGACCTGTAAGGTCTAAGGTTTGAAGTTTCAAACCTTGACAGTCGGAGTTTTGCAGATTTTTAATTTTCCAAAAATTTGGCAATATATATATATAATTTATGCCGATATCATTCAGATACTAAGGTAATCAATGTTTAGGCAGTCCCAAAATAGATCTGTTGTAATCTCCTCCTCTGGGCTGCTTATATAGGTTACAAGAGTAGAACTAAGGGCAATGGATGTGGAGTGTGGAGCTGTTGATGATGTTGTGGATCAGATTGGGAACTTGGGGCACCCATTTTGAATTAACTGAGAACACAGTGGGGATTTTATGGGAACACATTGGAAACAACAAAAATACAACACCCCCACACTCCCCTGAAAGAAAAAAAAACCTGGGCCCCCTGAGTGGATGCTGCTTCACCTCGCTGGATGCAAGAATATTTTCTCCCCTTCCTGTGTGCTTTGCCATCTAAAGCCTAGGTGAACAGCAGGGGCATGAACTATGAGTGTATATACTGAGAGAACCTAGACTGAATTCCTGGAACCATCTTTCTGTTCTCATATTTTTTTCCAATGGGTTCAGAAATCAGAAACTGCAAAATCCAGTAGTTTCTAAGTACTACTAGATTGTATTTCATTGTAGTAGATGGATTTCTCACTATCTAACTTGTATGCGCCTATCCTCATTCAAATGCAGGCATTATACTTTGTCAATTTGTCTCGCCAGCTACAAGCCCACTCGGAATACATGCTTGAAGTCTGTACCAGACCCTAGCATGATTTTGGCCAACAAGTGAGATTTCTCTTCCATTTTCTCTGACCCCTGTATAGAAAACCAATGTGAAAAAAGCTGTAATCAAATCTATATTCTTCTTCCACCAGAAAGGAATCCCTAGTGTTTACACAAGAGACGCCCCCTTGCAGTTGTGGTACTTAATTACAACGCAGTTGCCAGTGCATGGCCAGCCAGCTACTGCATGGACATGGTTGGTGGCGGCAGCAAAAGACAGATTGCCAAAAACAAAAGGGCAAAAGCTGGGTCAAAGCATCACCAGTCGGACCTGACAGGTGCCAGCTGCAAAGGCCAACTATTGACAACCTAGAAAACTGCCATACCATAAATACTTTTCTTTTTTTTGTAGTCACCCAGTAGAGCAGTACACCAATCCCTTGACCTAGTGTACAATGCAACTCTCATACACATCCTGTACACCAATCCCTTGACCTGCTGTACAAGGCAACTCTCATACAGATGTGGGGGGCAGGAGTTGGGGAGGGAAACGTTCATCATGTGCTGCATTTAGTAAGGTATGGAGTACAGAGCAGTGTTGGTCTACTCTATAGGGGATGGATGGCCTGGAACTTACCATGGTTCTACATAGGTATATCAAGGAAATTACAACATTGGTCTGAGAGGGTACTCCAGTGTTTTCTTTCCTCATTCTGACAAATCGCCTTAACGGTGACTGTAGGAGTAGAACTATCTTAGTACTCCAGTGTTTTCTTTCCTCATTCTGACAAATCGCCTTAACGGTGACTGTAGGAGTAGAACTATCTTAGTTCTCTCTTCGTTCCAGTTCTACACATAAATGGAACTGGCAGTCTGGTTCTGAACATCAGACCCAGTTCTGGTTTGGTTCTTATTGCCCTGGACTGGAACTGGTGAATGACTACCAGTTAACCTTCGATTAACCCCCTAATTCTAGTCACTTTTTAAAAAAAACATGTATCTCAATTTCTGTTCCACAAAAAATTGAATTGAGAACCCAGGTCCAGTTCTTGACAAAATAAATTCCAGTTCCCATTCTGGTTGTGAAAGTCAGAACCGGTTATGGTTTGGTTCTCACTAGCTGGAACTGTCATTCTTACTGAACACTGCTAAGAACACATAGGAGGACTCTCTGTATGTGGGCTATACACACAAAAGAGTGTTACAGTATGCAATGAGTTTGGTGAAGGAGGAGTCCAACTTCCTGACCATCTTGTGACTTTGCCCTAAAACCACCCTCAAATTTTGAGTGAAACAGTCTCCAGGCCATTAAAACCACCCTCAAATTTAGGTGTAATGGTTGGCAGACCCATTTCAGGGAAGAAATCTGGCCAAATTTTGCCAATTTAAATTACACTGCATAAGAGGAGGCAATATCAGCATTATATAAGTTTTTTTGGCAATCCTTTAACTGATACCAGCATCATACTTACCAACGTTTTTTTACTATTTCATGATGTTGCTCAAGTGGCAATAGTCCACAAGTATATTTAGCTGAATTTGGCAATATTCAAATATGAAAGTATAAGATCTGAAGTATTCCATCATATTGTAGGAAACTGTGGAGACTTTTGGCAAAAAAATTAAACAGAGAATTTATGTCAAAATATTATTTTTTGAAAATATTTTTCACAAAATGGCAAAAATTCGCCACCAAAAAAATCACTGATACTTAGCAGTACTTTGCACTTTTTCTATTGTTTGTTCTCTTTCCATGATTAAGCATGGTTTTGCATTAGGGTGAATGAATTAAAACCTTGCCCTCCAAATCTGTGGAATTTTGCAGATTCATAATATTCTTATACAAATTAATAGCAACTGAAATTTGGCGACTAGTGCTAAATTTCAGATACTTTTCCCCTTTCTATTTGGACAATGGAAACCCTAGTATTCATACATATCTGTACCTATAAATGCACACAAAGCCAAAGACTTTATTTTGGGCCTGAAAATCTGCTTTCCAACCCCTACAAGAGACTTTTCATGAAAAAAATGACCGAAATTCACCAGATTTTGAGAAAATAATTGCACATGGCCAGATTTTTTCAATAGACCTTCCAGTAGGTGGCTAGAAATATAGAAGAGCCTTCACATTATTTCAATTTCATACCTGGTTTAAAGCCAAAATTGGCTATTTGTTTCTAAATGAATGCCACTTTGGCTACACCACAAAAAAATTAGCCAAATTTTGACAAATTAATGGTACATGGTTCTTGTATCAACCTGGTGAAAAGAATATTTTAGTGAAGTAATATTCAATACTTGGTACCTCCTTGTATTGCTCATTGAAATACTCCTATCAATGTCATGTCTGAACAAAAATGCATTGATCAAAATGTACATATGAGTCTATTATGAACTTTGAAGTTCCACAAACACTTACATATAGTACCTAGCTGATATGAAAGTTCTATAAGGGACCCAGCACCAGGATGGTATGGTGAAAAGTCAATACCAAGCCTAGACCAGCTTATAGTGTCTCCATTTTGTGTTCCAAGTCTTCATCAGCCATGTGTTGTTGCTGTAAGGTGTTCTATATGACACCACACCTACTCTCTTCACAATTTGTGCCTAAAACAAACGGAGACATGCTATATAGTTGTTCATTAGTCTTTTTTTTCCTGAGTTCTAACCAGTGTTGGGCGGTTCTCACTTTTTTGTGAGAACCAGCTGGTTCCAGTTCGTACATCACGTTATGAGAACCTGATCGGTTCTCTAATAATTTTTTGTGGGCTGGTGAGAACTGACCAGGGTATCAATATTCTTAATCTTTTCAATCTCACTTGGTACTTAGATAGGGCAGTTCTCACATACACAATACCAATCAGTTTTCACATCCTGTTTTCACAACCCAGTTGTTGAATTTTCCATTAATTTAAAATAAGATTTAATAATTATTTATTTATTTTTTCATCATGCAAAAAGAATAGGAGCACCACGCAAGAAAAACAGCACCAACACAAGAAGAACAATAGCACCAATGTAAGATGAGCAACAAAACTAATGCAAGAAAAATAGCACCATGCGAGAAGAGTAGCAGCACTAACAAGGAGAAAAGTAAGAACACCACACAAAAAAAACATCACCAATGCAAGAACAACAACACCATGCAAGAAGAGCAATAGTACTAACACGAGAAAAACAGTATCAATAGGATAAAAACAACAACACCAACATGAAAAAAACAATAGCACCATGCAAGAAAAGTAGTAGCACCAATGCAAGAAGAAACTCAACACCACATGAGAAAAGCAGCAACAATAAGAGAAAAATAGCAGCACCAACATGAGAAAAACAATAGCACCATGCAAGGAGAGCAATAACACCAATGTGAAAAAGCTGCAACACCACTTGGGAAAAACAACAACAAGAAAAGAACATCACCACTAATGCGAGAAAAACAATAACACCAACGCAAGAAAAGCCGCAACACCACACTATAAGAACAAAAAAAAAACCAACTATCAGTAGGACTCTAAGAACAAGATGTAAGTTCTAAAAAAGAACCCATGCAATTATCCCAAAAAAAATTGAAAATTCAAACTGATTCTTGTGATCAATTATGATTCATGTGAAAACTTGAGGTTGCTTCTCATTATGAAAACCAAACCGACGACTCATGGGTTAAAAACCAAATGGGCATTCAAGAATTTCCCAACATTGGTTTTAACCAATGTTATACATGTGGTTATTTTGATTTTTAAAGTAACTAGAGTAGTTTTGATTCTTTAAAATTTTCAAAATAACAAACTTTTAGTTCTAGTTAATTCAAAAACATCAAAAAATTGGTAGTTTTCATGAAAAAAACAACAAAAATTTAAGAACCAAGGTTTAATACCAACATTGATTGTTTTCACCCCTATCAAGTAAGCAAGCATATATCTAAGATAATAACTAACGGAAATTTGTGGCATATTTTAACACTCACACAATATTGAATCTAATTTCTAAGGTGTTTAGTATGTTGCCATTATGTATCCAACATTCAAAAATAATATGTACTTTTATATAACAATATAATTAATAATGAACAACATGCATATCAAATGACAATTAATGTTGGCAAAAGTGAACCAACACCCCATGCAAGATGGATGGTGTGTGGATGGGAAACTTTTTTTCATTATAGTGTTGGACCCTATAACTAATCACAATGGTTAGCCATGTACTAACCATCCACATGCACCTACTTAATTAATAATATTATCCACCAAAAGGCTTACAATCTACATACATTATACCAATATGCATTCAAATTCAATATGTGTTTCATTAGATTTTGAATGAAATTGGACAAAATTTACTATGGTGAAAGCGGCCAACCCTTTAATAAACAAACACTTGTTATGGAACTTTCATTAATAGTTAATTGAATTCATCAATAATTAATCAAGTTCATTAATATCTAAAGTACTTAAGAAGCTTCATTAAGTTATGTAGCCTACATCAACAACCTAGCCCACCTAAACATTTAACCCACTAACCTATGGTGCAAGGTGAAGGTTTGAACCTTTCACCTCTTCTTAACAAGTCCTTAACCATTGAACCATTATCTAAATGAATGATATTTATTGGTCATCACATGTTCTTATGGTCATTTTTTTTACCTTAAGCAATTATTGGCAATTCTTGGTTGTTCTACCATAAGTTATTCTAAGTTATTTTATCATAAGCTATTCTTAGTTAATTTAAATTATTTATTATAAATTATTGTTAGAAAGTGTATCATAGGCTATTTTTGGTTTTTTTTTGTTATTTTTTACTATTTACCATATGTTATTTTGGGTTATTTTATTATAGGCTATTCTAGAAGCTATTTACCATAGACTATTATTGGTTATTTTAAGTTATTTACCATAGGCCATTTTTTGTTATTTTATTATTGACTATTGTTGCTTATTCTTGATTATTTACCATAAGCCATTTTTGGTTAATCTATTATTGACCATTGTTGCCTATTTTCGATTGTTTACCATAGGTTATTTTGGGTTATTTTATTATAGGCTATTTTAATAGCTATTTACCATAGGCCATTTTTAGTTATTTTATTATTGACTACTGTTGCCTATTTTAGGTTTATTATTATTATTTCTTAGTTATGTTATATACGTTATTGTTGGTTATTCTAGGTTATTTACCATTGGCTATTATAGGTTATTTTACCTTTAAACATTTTTAATTATTCTATGTTAGGCTATTATGCACGATTATAAGTTATTTCACCTTAATATATTTTTAGTTTTTCTATCCTAGGCTATTGTGCACTATTCTAGGCTATTTTACTTTAAAATATTTTTAATTATTCTATCCTAAGCTATTGTGCACTATTCTAAACTATTTCATTTTAATTTTTTATTATTATTCTATCCTAGGCTATTGTACATTATTCTAGGCTATTTTACCTTAGGATATTTTTGGTCATTATGTCCTAGGCTATTATACACTGTTTTAGGTTATTTTATCTTAAGATATTTTTTGTTGTTCTATCTTATACTATTGTGCTCTATTCTAAATCATTTTACCCTACAATATTTTTGGCTATTATATCATAAGCTATTGTTGGCTATTCTAAGCTATTTTATTTTAAATTATTTTTGGTTATTTTATCATAAGTTAATGCCACACATTTTAGACTATTTTGGTTATTTTATCATAGGTTATTGATGGTTATTTAGGTTATTTTATCGTAAGTTATTTTTGGCTATTTTATCATTGTTGGCTATTATAAAATATTTACTATAGGATGTTTGTGGTTATTATATTGTAAGCTATTTTTTTTTATTTTAAGTTATTTTATCATAAAATATTTTTGGTTATTCTATCATAAGCTATTGCTAGATATTCTAAGTTATATCTTAAAATATTACTAGTTATTTTTATCATAAGCTATTGTTGGTTATTATTAGTTATTTTATGTTATTTACCATAGGCTATTTTTTATTATTATATTGTTACCTATTGTTGGTTATTCTAGGTTATTTACCATAGTTTATTTTTGGTTTTTCTATCGTAAGCAATTATTGGTTATTCTATCATAGGCTATTCTTAATTATTTTAAATTATTTTTGGTTATTCTAAACTATTTTATTTAAATTTATTCTTAATTATTCTTGACTATTTTAAGTTATTTAAAATTATTATTGGTTATTTTGATATTATTTCAAATTATTATACCTTAGAATAAAATAATCTATAATAACATTGAATTAAATGATTTTGAATAACCTAAAGTATAGCCTAGGGTTAATTAAATAATTTAGCTTAAATTAACATAAAGTAAAAAACCTATAATAAGTTAAAATATAAGTTGTGATACTTTAAGATATAATAACCTATAATAATTTCAAATTAAGGTATAATAATTTATAAGTATAGTCTATAATAGTTTATAATAATTTAAAATATAACTTAGAATATCCTAAGGTAGCTTAAAATAACATAAGATATAGTTTAAAGTAGCTTGGGGTATATAAAACAACAACATAAAAATAAACCTATTTATCATAATAAATCATAATAATGAGTTATGTCAACTACTAGTGAAACATGACGTTTACATAGTAACCTTATAATGAAATAACTTTAACCAAGGTGAAATCATTAAAATTCAATGAACTTATTTCACTTTTAAAGTCCCATAGTGATTTAGGCTAATGACCTAAACTTTATTTTGTACTAGTGATATTAAATATTTAAATTTATTACTTATTTAACTATGATATGTATCCATTTACATAGGTAGGTACCTAAGTATTGTGAAGAGGAATTGAAGGTTTACACGAGTGGTTACCAAGGTGGAACCTTAATGATTCAAATGTAATGGTTCACCTAGAATTAAAACTTATCAAGTTTTCAATGGATGTTGTATTAATGGATGTTGGTTCACATAATCCACAAAAGTTGGGCTTGTGCACCAACCTTTGGATGAAAGCATGGTAAAGTATACCAATTGGTGATCTTTACCAACAAATAAAAATAAATTTGGAATCTTTTGCATTTTAGGCATTTTAATCATGCCATAAATTTTGGGGTGTATTTATCATATTAAATAAACCATAATATAATCATTCTTAAAATATATTATTCTCACTGATTTATTTATTTATTGAAAGTTTATTACTCTGGTTGGTATTACACACTTTCCAAATCAAACAATTCAAATGATGTGTTACTAATGTTTGAGCCATTATGCACCTTGATACACATTTTTTGGAATTTGAATTTTTGGATTATGACAATGTGAAGCCCTTCAAAAGTTAGTTTTCCATAAACTCAAATTTGGCATCCAAAACATGTTTTTTGATATGATACTAAAGTGCATTGCATGTATTTGATTCATTAAATCATGCCCTAAACCCTTTCAAATTGCAACATGTTAATGAAATTTCCAAATTAATTTTTTTTAACTTACTTTCAATCTACTTTCTCATAATAGGACAAACTAGCAAATTTTGCAAAGTAGATTGAAAGTTGATTTTTAAAAAGGTTGATACAACTTTTGAATTTTTCAAAAACTTCAACATATCACATTTGATGCCCTCATATAGTTCAAAAGGACAATCTCCTAAGGCATCACCTACTTTCTAATCTACTTGTCACAAATTTGTGTTTTTTTATTCATGAGGATTTTTTTTTTGGTATATTTTAACATGTTTTTACCCCTTTGTCAAATATTTCATCACTTCAAATTTCAAACACCAATGGATTATGATGCATGATCTTGCTATGACTTTTTTTCTTGGGGTCGATTAGTAAAGTTTTAGGGTTGGTTAAAACTCTTTGAATTGGTGGTGTTTCTTTGGCACTTACTTAGCTTTGTTCAAACACCATTAAGGTTTGATTGTTTCATTTTTATAATACAATTTGGTGTTGAATATTCTTTTTATTATTCTTATTCATGATGTGTGTTCCACAGTTTTGGTAAATTAAATTTTAGCATACTTGAAATTGTTGTTTTAAAAAAAAACAATAACTTCGACCAAACTTTTTAATGAAGATTACTTCAAGAATATCACAAACATCTATCAAAACATGACATCATCCTTTTAAAAAATGTACCATGCTTATACTAATCACCTACAAATTTAAATTTTTTTATGCAAAATACAAAAATGTTTAGCTCCAACAATTTGTTACCAAACAATATCCTTTGATAATGGAGAGTTATGCCTTTCAAAGAAAAGCTTCATTCAATAGAAAAAATCTTCTATTATGCATCCAATTTGTGACTATACACTACAACACATCTTGGGTTTTACAATGAGTTAACAAAACAACTAATGTTTTTTCAACTTCAATTGTAAATTACATAGTGATGTTAATGACTACCTAGTTGCAAAGGACATTATGCTGCCACTTGGCATTATGGTTTTGTGACTATAATTGATATCATGACTTGATGGTTTTTGCACAATTTTAAAAAAAAATTAAATATATATTTTTTAATTGTCCAAAATTAGGTGATAACAAAATTTATTAATTCTTGTGACTATTGGTAAATAATAATGACTTATAATTTAATGATGTTAACATGGCATGCCATGTTGCAACAAGGTTTACTAGTAGTTGTAACACCTTATGACTCATGACACTAACTTCAATGAATTTTCCTTTATTAATTGGTCATGTGATTAATGGTCCAATTTACAATATCTCATTTTTGGGATACATGCCATATGGCAAAAGTTCATAAGGTGTGTTCATTAGATTTACATGCCAATTATTTTGCTAGGTTTTGTTATTGCCCTAAACTAATGGACACCAATGTGTGAATTTAAAGTTTACGTCAACAACACATTATGGGTTTTTAGACTGGTCAAAAAAATGACTACTATCCTTTTCAACTACAATTGTAACTACTTAGTCACAAAAATCATTATGTAGTTACACTAGAAGATATCTTGTCCTTTGCAACCAAAGAAACAATGACTGATTTTATAAGTGACTATAGTCATATAATACAACTATGAATCTTACGTGCCAAACCAATTAGTCATAAATTAGTTAATCTTGTCATTGACAAATGATAGATTTTCAAAAATAATTATGTATTTCATCCACATCTCATCCATGGGAAAGGACAAAATGACATGGACTTCTAGTTGTCACTTTTATGACAATAAAATGATTAGTGTGCAAATGACATGGGAATTGGTGACCTAACATTTTTGTAGAGCTATCAAGTGACTAAAAAATAACAACCTAGCAATGGACATGTTGTAGGTTCATCTACTTGTTGGAAAGTGTCTTCTACCATGCCACAGATATCTATTTGCAAATCAAGCTCCAAGTTTTGTTGTTCAATAAGTCTTTTGAATTCAGCTTCCTATTATTCATCTGAAGAATCTCTATCTCTTGGCCCCCTCCATACACTAAAACTAGGATCTCTTCCATTAAGTATGAGGCAGTTCATCACATTTGCCACAATGCACAAAGTATGTCCATTGCATTTAACACAAGGACAATTCAATTTTTTCAATGCATACAACCTAATTCTTTATTCTTCTCAAACCCAAAACCTATCATCCCTATGTTTTTGTCTTCTTGGGTGACAAAGTGGTAGACTTCTTAGGTCCATAGTGTTATTGTAATTCATAATTGCCCCTTACATGGTCAACAACACAAATAGGCTCCTTGAAATGCCCCATGTTAGCATGTATGACAATTCAAAGTTGTGGTTCAACAAGAGAATGCAAATATTTGAACATTCGTAAACTAATCCAAATGCCAAATCGTGACTTACATATAAGACAAGATATCTTGGCTTCAAGATTTTGCTTTAGGTTTTAGGACAGAAATTACATGGTTTAGATCTTAATGGAAACTTCAAGTGTACTTGAAAAAAATTGTGGACAAAAGCATTAGATGGAGTCGGTAATAGTTGTAGTAGCAACCATAGCAAAGACCATCAACCACTCAAGGTGACTTCAAACTAATATGTGGTTCCAAACTGCAACAAGCACCAACAAAATGTGTCAAATTTCACACAGAATGTGCCAAAGTTCACACATTTGAATGACAAGCTTCACACAAAATGTGTCAAAACTCAAACTACAAAAGCAATAATTTTGGGTCCTATTGTTAATGCTCCACCCCATAGAAGCAATTGGAGATAAAAAGCCATCATATCTTATTATTTAGTAGTATAAATTGTTGAATTGGGAACCTATTAATCTGCTTATGAATAGAAACTCACTATGTTCTCCAAATCCTTTGAAATCCATGTGACTATAATGAGATATATATCACTACCATATGGTTGCCACAAAGTAACTTCTAATGTGTCAATTATGTCCAAACAAATTTTGATTTTCTATAATCAAATTTACTTTGGGCAATTATAAAAATATCACAACTGAAAAGATCATGCACAAGAACAAAAACTTGCAAGTGAAAGAATGATTATACCAAGATGTACTTGTTGGCAAGAGGCATCACAAGGTCAATGTACTTTGACTTGTAACCTTCACTATGTTCCACATTGTAGGTAATGGGTTAAAATCTTTACACATAGTGCTTGTGCATTAGTTAAAGTTTGCATACTCTACAAAAAGTATTGGACATAATAATTGCATTTTTTGATGGAGACATATAGAATTCACATGACAATTATGTGCATGTGATACATACCTAAAAAATACGACAATAAAGTACAAAGTCCTGGCATGTTTGCATTCAAGATCTCAAGCTTAGTGAAAAAAGTTTGTTCTATCAAAACTAAATAGCATGTTATGTCCTCCAATAACTACTATAATTCCCTTTGGTTATTTGTATCACTACTCCAAATTCCTAAAGAAGCTCTATATTTTCTATTCCACTTCCAATTTTCTAGCCTATTCATAAGATTTTATGTTGGGAAAGATCACAACATTTTCACATAATATAGGTAAATTAAAAGTTGGTCTTAGAAAGATCACCATATTAACTCCTAAACGTTCACGTTCAATTCACAAAGATTAGATCATCATAATAAATTTCACTAGGGTGGTAGTCTTGTATAGATTCAAAATTCTAGACATAGAAGGAGACTACAGAAGATGACATATTCAACATCAAATGAAGCCAAACGTAAGCAACATAATTTACATTTCTTATGTCTTTCAATAGGGGTGTACATCCTTCAAGTTTAATAACAAATGTGTGGGCAAGTTATGAAGGCCTACCCAATGGTGGCAATGAAACTTGTGAAAGAACCATTAGAAAACCATACAAAAAGACAACTCTTCCCAACACCTGCTAGACGTTAGACACATTTAACCTAAAAGGTCTCCAAATGCAATAAATAGACCCTATCTACAAGGTCTAGAGAACTAAACACATTGAGGATTGAGAAACCATCAAGCTTGTAGCAAACTCATGCAGACAACTCTTCTTAACACTTATTAGAGGTTAGACATGGTTAACCTCAAAAGTCTCCAATTGCACGAAGCAAATTGTATTTGAAAAGAAGAAGAAAGTCTAGAACTTAAAATAGTGGATAATTGACAACCATCAGGCTTGCAACAAACTTATGCAAAGTTTGCATACTACAAACATCAAGCAAAAACATGCCTAGTGGTGAAAACATACATCAACCATCATATTTTGGCCATTACAACATTATATCTTTATGACTAGTGAGGACAAAACTCCTTATTTTATGATCTAAGTATGCTACATATAGTTGAAGATGACTTGATGATAAGGAAATAAATATTATAGATCTAACAATTCTAAGAGCATGATCTCTTGAGGACAATGTGGGCTTTGGAAACCTCCCACCTTAATATTAAAAAGGATTCATACATGATCTATACTTTAAAACATTTCAAATATTCTAAGGGTAGAAACACCAAACAAAATTTTTTCTCTATTAGGAAAACAGTAGATATACACACCTCAAAGTTGATTTAAAAGGAACCTTGAAAAATAACCTTTTCTCTTAATATTGAAGGATTAACTCCCCTTCACAACTATTACATGTGCTACAATTAGACCTCTAAAGCCTTGATTCAAATGTGACTGCTTCAACACCAAATCTAAATGTCAAATCCTACAAGAATGTATTGGGAACAACCAATTCATTGAAGCAAGCATGGCTAAACATTTACATAATAAAAAACATGCCTAAATTGAGATGAGCCAATCAAAGAGGCTTGCACCCATAGGTTAAACCTAAAATTAAATAAAACTATTTACATATATACCCCCTAAACTACCTATCCACCTTCCTACCTACCTTCTTTCCTACCTACATACATACCTACTTAAATATTAATTCAAATTTATTTTGGCCAAAATTCAATTTACATGCCACATGGAAATTTTGTATTGTCCCATATGGCATGATTTGACACCATCTAAAATAGATGATGAAGATCCACTATATATTTTTCTTAAATAATTAAAAGAAGAATTATTGTGTTGCCACGGAGCACTTTGTAATGGGTTATAACATAGCAAATAATGATGACTAATTGTAAACTTTATACGAATGCTCAAATGAGGGTGTATATATGTTAACCATATACATGATCTATGTGGAATGTGATGACATCATGCTTAGTCGTCATTTGCAACTAGATGTTGAATGTGACTTTACTTATGTAACTAATGGAATTTTAATTATACATGTTGATTGTAACTTATCTTTAGTTGCACACAACAGTCACAAATTGAATTTTTTTTTTAATGATTCATGTGTTTAAAAACGTAAATGGTAACAAATTTGGCAAGTAATTTATCATCTCTAGATTTATGTCTTCTAAGGTTGCTTCTAATAGATCAGATTAATGGTGGCCAAAAATTGGGGGCCATTAGGTGGATCCAATTGAGATAGTCAACCTAGGAAATGATAAATCTATTAATGTTAAGTGAAATTTGCTATAAATTAGTTAATACCTCTTGAATTAACATTCCTAGCTTTCAATGTAGAATAATATTTTCAAAATAATGTAAGCATGCATTATTAATGTTTAATATAATGAACTGTTCACAACTTCAATATTTTGATTTGTTTATATGTGTATGTTATCTTCTTTTCTTTCATTTTAGCTTGGGTATTTGCATTTTTTCTTTTCCAACAAGGGAAGAAATACACCACTATTATACAAAACCATAGAAAAATTTGAAGGGAAGAATTACATGTTATGGAAATTCAAAATCAAAACATTATCAAAGTAAAAGAACTTTGGGGATTAGTCATTAGAAAGGAGGTGAAGCCAAATCCAACGAATGTTGTTAGACTTCACATTTGCACAAGGAAGGAAAGAAGAGCCTTCAATCTTCTTGTCAAAAACCTTTTCAATAATTAGCTCATCAACATGTAAAAAAAAACTATGACAACAAAAGGCATTTGGGAAACCTTCCAAAAACAACATGCACTACTAGAAATCTTGTCTTTTTTGCAACCAGTCATTATGCAATTGGCATGCAACTAGTTGTCATTTGCAACTATCTTGGTCATGTTTGCAACTATAAATTTGGTATTGTATAATTTTTCACCTGTACGGTTGTATGTGCAATTAACGTGCAACTAAATGTGTACAACATGGACACATATCATAAAAATAATGGCCTAAATTTATACATATTTAAATCATTATACTTAATATATCTACATAGGTATGTATAATAATATTATGTGCCTTTAATACTAAGGTTAACCCCATGCTAACTTATGTTAACTTAAACTAACCTAGGTTTAAATAAATGTAGCTAAACTAACCATGGCTAAATTAATTAGGCTAAACTAATTATGGTTAAATTAAATATGGCTAAATTAAGTTAGGCCAAAATAATTATGGTTAAATTAAATTACGTTAAATTATTGATGGCTAAAATAATTAAATTATATTAAATATGGCTAAATTAAATTAAGTTAAATTACTAATTATGGCTAAATTAAATTAGGTTAAATTATTTATGGCTAAAATGAATTAGGCCAAACTAATTATGGCTAAATTAAATTAGGCTAAATTATTTATGGTTTAAATGAATTAAACTATATTAATTATGGCTAAAATAAATTAGGCCAAACTAAATATGGCTAAGATAGATTAGGCTAAATTATTTATGGGTAACTTAAATTAGAATATATTTATTATGGCTAAAATAAATTAAGCTAAATTAAATGAACATGAAATAAATTTGGCTAAATTAAATTTGGCCAAACCAATTATGGTTTAATTAAGTTAGGTTAAACTATTTATGGCTAAATTAAATTAGGCTAAAACTAACAATGGTTAAATTAAGTAAGGCTAAACTAATTATGGCTGAACTAAATTATGTTAAATTAAATTAAGTTAAACAAAACCATGGTTTAAATATATATTGCAAGTTTTTAATTTTTATTTGTCAAATATATTTAAATGTTTTTTTGGCAAGTAAAACTTTTTGATTTTATTTTATTTGGAATATTTTTCAGAAAATGTAAATTTGATTAAACAAAAAATTATTCAGAATCAATTAATATGATAATATTAAAATTTATTATAAATGTTCATAATTATCAACTAAATGTCTATTATAATTATAATGATAATCAATTATATATATATAATCAATAGGAATTATATATTTAAAATTTATTATTTATGTTAAAATAATAATGTAAATAGGCTACATGAATTAACCTACAAATACATAAACATCTTAATCTAATTACTAGTTTAAGCTAGATAATAATGTTAAAATCATATTTTCATTAAGTAATTATAATTATTAAAAATATCCTACAATCATCTTTGAAATGAAAAAGACAAGGAGTAATGAAAAATTAACAAGAAGAAAAACAATGAAAAACAAGAAAAATAAGTTTTTTTCCAAGTTACAAAATGCGTTTTTTTTCTTTTCTTTAGACCCCTCCTACTTTCAAACCTCATAACTTTCTTATTTCTAATCCATTTTTGACGATTATTATTTTGTTAGATGCGCCAAGAGGAGGGCTTCAAGTTTTGTTTGGACACCATAATTGACAAAACCCTCCCTTGGCTGCTATACTCTAATACATTGGTTGTAACTAAGTTGGTTCATGAGGTTTGCAATGGAATTTTTTATCCCATATCCTTTGGCTTCCAATTTTATTTGGCTCCTATATAAATAGGAGCAATAATTGTTTAATAATGAAACACCAAATGCCATTAGGGATTAGTGAATTAAAAAAGCTTGACCTTTTTGAAATGGTTAATCTTAAAAATAAAATTGGATTATTCTAATCTTACTTATACAGCCTAAACCTAGTTATGTTCAACGTACTTGTATACCTAATAGTAACCTACCTACCTAGGCAGCATGTGTTACCATCTTATTAACCATAAATTAGACAATTTAGATTTTATTAATTAATATTTAAAAATAGGTGGGCCTTAATTTCCATGTGTCACCATATAATTGGTGTTTTAAATGGACATGTGTCAATTGGTCAATGAACGTTCCATGGTGTGTCACGTGTCATCATTTTAGTGGCATAAATTTTAATGATTAAGATTAATCCAATGAATTTTTTATTTTGAAAACAAAAAAATAATTAATTAATGACACATGTCCACAAGCTAGTTGTCCAATTTTTAAACATGTGTCATATTTTTATTAATTGCATTGTAATTGTAAGGAGAGTTGCACATAAGGTGCAACTACATTTGGATTAGTATGTATGGATGAGCATGTATATTAGCACTGTATATACATGTTGCATACGTGGTGTCGCATGCAATTGAATGTCATGTGTAATTTGTTTTATGCAACTACATAAATTTGGAGTTACATGTGTCACATACAACTGAATTTTTGTTCCAAATGACAATTGCAAACCCCAAAATTTCTAGTAGTGATGTTGATAAAAACATAGCCAAGAAAATATTTTTAATGCAGAATTATGCACTTGCAAATTCCTTGAAAGATTCAAATGCAAATCCCAAAATGAAAACAATGAAAGAAGGAATTAGGGCACGTTCCTTAGCTCACAACACTTCTAAGGTAAGAGGGGCATGTTGGAGCTTTAGGATGGGGACTAGGGTGAGTGACAAGCATGTCAATTATTCATAGCAATCTACACAAACTAAACAATAAGTTGGTTAGTGCATAATTGGAACACTTTTGGTGCATGGACAAGCCACATGCATACACAAACTCACAAAATTCATCATGGCCTAGATTTGGGGGAAGCCACCACCTTCCCTTTATAGTATTCTTTGTGATTCATCACAAGGGTTACACCCAAATGACATTTTCCCCAAGAATCCCATAATGCCTAAAATTAAGATTATTGCCACTTTGGATCCCCATAATTTCTAGGGCAAACTTCTAATTGATGTGAGGTTTGAAATAAAGTTGTAACTTGCGTCAAGAGAATTCCAACAATATGTGGCACACATCTTACACACATGTAACACAAGGCGATTCCTGACTTTTAATGGTTAGGAATCAAATTGACATTTTGACTCTCGATTTTTCTTTTGGCCATAATTTGTGTTTTAAGTACTCAAATGGATCATGTAAGCCCATTTTGGACATCTAGGTCTCAAGATCTTTTCAATGATATAAAGAATTTTTTAATCCAATGAATTTTGACCCCTCAAACCACTTTCTAAATATTCAAGAAAATCCATTGAAATTCCAACTCCCAAAGTGGGAATCCACTTGGGAGTGTGTGGGCTCATTCCTTCACACTCTCCCACACTCCCAGGAATGTGAATGTGATTCTTGAGTTGCACTCCCAACCCACACCTTGCCTTGGTCGTGAACCCAAGGCTAAGGTCATGACACACAAGTTTTTCATGTCTTGGATGGAACCACTTGACACAATGGAAGAACATCTAAACAAAGTTGGCATAATGGCTAATAAATTAAATGCCATTGAAACAATTGTGCTTTGATGAAATGAAGGTAATAGTTATCCTTTGATGTTATATCAAACTAAAATTTGATGTCTACAACTACTATGGAAATTGAAGTCATTGGGCAAAGGAGTGCAAAAATTGAAAAGTTGAATTGAAAAAAAAAACTAATATTGTTGAAAACAACCTGAAAAATGTCCAAACATTTGTGTCATCATTGTTGCCCATTATGGACAACAATGTTTAGTACATTGATACCAAAGGTTTTGTACATTTGTGTTATCAAAAGGATTAGCTTAAAGGGTATAAAGAAATTGCACCCAAAAGAATCTACATGGGAAACAACACAATTATGGAAACTATTAGCATGGGAAATGTTGAAATTAGCATGTCAATGAGAGATGAGATCATTGATGCAATTTTCAAAGTTTTTTTTTTTGCTTCTAAAATAGTTTAAATTTTTTTTTGATAAGAGTTATTTGCTTAGAAATCTTTTCCAATTTGGTGAAATTTTTTGTGTTATTAAAAATGATTAGCAAAGAATATTAAAAAGGTGTGCATTATAACCATTTCTACAAATTGGATTGCATAGCAAAGTTGCTTAAAATGCAAACTATAATTGAACCAATAATAAAAATTCCAAGGAATAAATCTTATTTGGAAGTTGTTATAGTTGTTGTTTCCAACAAGCTTAATTGCAAAAACGAAGGAAAAAAGGCTCATGTTGCAAATAACCACAAGGTCGCCAACATTGATTTATGGCACAAAATTTAAGCCATCTTGGAGTTGAATATGCAAAGCTTCTTGCATGGAAAAAGCTTGTTGAAAGGTTCATTTTGAAAAAACACACTATAAAAAAATGGGGTGATTTGCAATTAGCCTTCAAATTAGGTTTTTGAGTTACAATGACCATTTGCAACTCATTTGTAATACATTACAACTCAATGTATTTTTACAAGTGTGAGTGTTATTGGACAAGTTACATGAGTTATAACAGATGTAACTCATCATATGTGAAACCATATACATATGCAACTTGTGCAACTTAGTTACAACTATGTAAGAACAATTATTATGTAACTATAATGCAACTATTTTGCAACTAGCATGGTAACATCATATTAACATCATTTTTCATCAATCCATCAAATTTTGACATGTGGCATTATGGGGATTTTTGGATAAAAATTATATTTTTTTACAATATTGATCTTTACCATCCATTATGATTTTTCATTTATGATGGTTTTACATTATGAGATTGGCACAATTGAAAGTTTCCACGTGGCATATTAATGAAAATTTCCAAAAAAATAAAAAATAAAAATCTACTTAGGTAGCTATGTGGGTCAATACATAAGCATAGGTAGGTAGGTCCTACCTACCTAAGTTGGTAGGTAGGTTAGTATGTAACTTTGACATACCTACATACCTAGGTTATATACCTACCTACCTACACTACATACTTACTTACCTATCTAAGTAGGAATGTGAAAAAGTAAGATTAATTACTTACTTACCTAGGTAGGTCAATAGGTAGGAAGGTAGAAGAGTAACCATGTGAATATATATATATATATTTTTTATTTTTTTAAGGTTAAGCTTTTTTGAGCTCATCCCAAATTCATACATGTATTTTAATGTGAACACATAAGAAATACACCTTCTTTATAAAGTTTGTGAGATGAAATTCAACGACAAAACTTATGGGTTAAATATTTTAATCACACATATATTGCCAATTGAGTTGCACTTTAAAGAAAAGTTTTTTGTGTTTATTTTTAATTTTGTAAATTGTACAGCTAAATAAGTAATTATTTGATGATTATATATGTTGATTAATTATCTAAAATAATGATTTGAATTTTTTAATTAATTAGTTTGATTTAAATAATTAATCATGCGGACTCAAAATTGATTATTTGAATCAATTATTTGACTTCAAATCATTTATTATCAAATAATTAATTTTCTAAATGTTTGAATTGATGATTAATTATTTGAAATTAATATTGTGATGGTTTAGTTTAATTTAGAAAATTAGTTAGTTATTTAATTATTTATAAATCTATTATTTGAGTCAATTAACAAATGAATTGCTTGAATTAAATTGATTAAATCATATTACCTTTTAAATATTAAATAATATGTAGTTATTGAAAATATAATTCATTATTAGATATTAAAGATTAAATATGAATTTTAAAATTATTAACTTATTAATAGTTGAACAACATTCACTTGAAATATTGGAAAATTAATATTTTTATAATGACAACATAATGACAACATAGTAATTAGTTGTATGAATGGGAATCAAAATTGAAAACTAATTCCAAATGTCATATTTAATGAATAGTGGAAATGCAACCATGGGGCATGATCATATGTGTCAAAGTTGTACATTAGTTGCAACATAGTTGTTGATTGGGTGTTACATTTATAGTAATTGTGTTGTAGTTGCCACACACAACTAAAATGCAACTTGCCAAAAAATCAAACATGATTGATTACTTCTATATGTATAATGCATACATTACGCCATATAGGTGTCCCATTTGCAACTAAGCTGTAACTATAACATAATTCTTTGATTTTTTGACATGGAAATTTATTTATTAATTGCCCATCTTTTTATGCTTTTGTTGCAATGTAGTTGCATATTAGTTATTTTGGAGCTTTAGTTGCATGATAGTGTGGTTTTGGTGAAGATGATTTCTGATAGTGTCATGAAAGTTTGGCCTTCTATGAAGGTTGCATGTATGGAAAACAACACAAAGAACCTTTTTCAACAAAAGGAGCTTTAAGGGCCAATGAGGCTTGACACTACATTTACTTTGATGTGTGTGGACCAATGAAGATACCATGTTCTAAAGGTGCCAAGTACTTAATAACATTCATAGATGACTACTAAGAAAAAACACTTTGGGATGAAAACACATTAAAGGTGAACCATTTTTCACCAAAAAAGGTGATGTATAACAAGTATTATAATACATTGTTTATGTTAAAATCTTAATGGCATCCTTTGACTATCCTAAACACAAGCAAAAAATTTAAAAAATTGCATGATAACATTTTGGAATTCAAAGTTTACTTTGAATCAAAATTAATCTTGATTTAATAGTTAGATGAAGCATAGTTACACACTAGACAATCCATTTTTTGGTGTCATAGGGGTAGTTTGTGGGGGGGGGGGGGGGGGGGGGG
>Ga0209208_10000073_pt1 | contig 96659 bp, 71 predicted proteins | sample S1TSphfallax_3_FD_187694 | JGI IMG/M metagenome (GOLD analysis project Ga0209208, IMG submission 187694) | Host-associated microbial communities from peat moss isolated from Minnesota, USA - S1T2_Fd - Sphagnum fallax MG (SPAdes) (version 2) | ecosystem: Host-associated > Plants > Peat moss >... | reverse complement strand
GTTTGAAGCGGGACGTGATTCTATGCGAACCTTTCAAAAATGGAGACTTCAAGGACCGCAGTTAGAGAGAGCTCCAATCTTGGGAAGAAAAAGAAGGTGACTGAGAGCCCCCTGGTGATTTGCTGGAGTGGTGGAATAATGTTTAGAATCTGTGTTGATGTGATGGATTGGATGCAAGTCAAATATAACTCAAGAATGCTTACGACTGTCTTATACACACCGAGCAGATGTTGAATGAGGATGTGTGATCCAATTTGACCCACTTATTTGTTGCCATAATGGAATCAAATGCTGCAATTTCAGAGCTGACATTCATGAGCAAAGATAAAAAGTAATGGTAGTGGGTGCACAATTATGAACCATAAGATAGAAGGCTCAGGTTGTACCAAAAAAGAGTAACGAGGTGTTCTCCTTAAGTTCTGAACTGCAGGTTGTCAAGAACTTCTTGAGCTTGAACGAGGCATATTCTTTCTATTTTAAAGCTCATCTATGTCACTATTGGCTTCATGATTCCAGATGACAAGGGGGAACTTCTGATGAACTTAGTCTCTGTTGATTGTCACCAATCTTGGTTATGGAATTTTTTTGACTGTGGCTTGCACTTGGAAGGTGGTAAAGGTTGAGATCTCAAAATCCTTTTGGATTTGATGTCAAAGTGTGTCACAAAATCAGGACACAATTGGGCTCCAAACTCTAAATCACCTTAAGCAAGAACCATACCATACAAGATGAAAACAATGACTAGAAAGTAATGCTGGATCTAATGATGGTAGCATATAGAGAAGAAGATCACTGGCCTCTTTTTTACTGGTGAAATTTTGCCTAAAAGTGAAACTAAAAATCAAAACATCTGAAATGGAGTTGACTCTTGAGGGTATCATTCTTTTTTTTAAAGAGTAAAAATCACCATATTTCTGTGTCTGGTTTTCTGTAGATAGCCAGAAATATAGAAGCAAGATTAAAGATTTGTTAGTCATATCTGGTTTGTAGTGGAACTTGGATCTTTCTATGGATGATCCACACTTTGGTTGTGTCATAAAATTCATAAAAGAATACTTCTTCTCACAGTCCGGAGATAACTAATCAAGCTACTAACTCTCACTTGTTGTCAACATCTTTCAAATCAGAACAGAAGCAAAAGTTTCTCTGAAGTGAGGATTTCTCAAACCATGGGAAATTGGGTTGTGACTGTATGTTTCATGATCCAATTCCATTCTTTTCCTCCCATTGATCAGGCTCAAAGAAATCTGCAACAATGAATGGGTGTGGTTTTTTATAAGAGGTCAATTGATGTACCTATAGTAGTTGGTGTGCCTGGCTAATTTGTGATCCTCTTTGGATCTCCATATCATCCAATTGGGGTTGGCAACGAATTTGTATGTTTGCATATTCCATCATGCTAATCTGCCTAATACACTCTAGCAAGTGTTTACATGACATAATTGATATTGCAATAAGCTTATTTGAAGCAGAACTTCTAAAGGAATAAAAATAAAAATCTTCATGCCTACAAACAATCCTATTTTGCTTAACATTGAAAATAATGTTCTTTCTTTTAGCATTTCCATTGGTCCTCATTATTCTCATATACCTAGCAAACCCCTATTACACATTTAACTGCTAGTTCATTACACAAGATAACTAAGAAAAAAAACCACACCACCAAATCCAGCAATTTCATTGGCTATAACAAAAAAAAATTGCACACTTACACACAAGCCTATTCAACACCCTCTCTATATTACTCTACATTAGAAGGCTAATACTATAACTCTTGTCTCTATACACATAGGGTTGACAAAATGGTAGTAAGTAAGATTGGGATTCATTCCAAAAATCCTATAATCTTTTTCTCTTCTACGGAGGAAGATTAATATGCACAATCTATATACTAACATACATTTTTGTTTGTTTGCGAATTCATTTCAATGTGACCATGCAGTAACCCTCCCAAACTGTGGGGTCGCCACTCTACATTTGGTCGTGCTAGAAGGCCCTTGATGAGGTTGTGTGCATGTTTATCATTTCACCGTTTCACCATCTTTAAACTAATGAAGGAAATTTCTATTGAATTTAGAGTGATTTTTATCTCTGAATTTTATTTTATTTTATTTTATTTTAATAATGGTTTTCCATAAGAACTCTGAATTTCAGTCCACTTTGAACAATATAATATTTCCTTGCCTGACCTTACATAATGCTTATTATACTTGGGCTAACAGCATAGGGCCCACTTGTGTGTAATTTAAAGACCCCAAGGACAGGGACTCAATCCCTTGGTTGGGCCTAACATTTGCATGTAGAACCTTATGTGTAGGGTAACACTTAAGGGGTGGTAAGTTATGGAAACAAGCGCTTGCTTGAGGCAGAGCCAAGGGGCACTTTATTTCTGGAACTCCCTGCTCCAAGAGCATTATTGAGTAGAAAAAACATGCAACTTTTTTTTCTCAAAAACATTCTTGTGGTACCTAGCATGTATCATGAGGAAAAGGGAATTTTGTTTACTATTGAACATTTCAAAAAATGAAATGCTTGCTTCATGTTTTGAATGCATGCCTCTTGTGTATGACCTGTTACACTCTAGGAGTGTACTTGCAAACACATTAGAAAATGTTGTGTAGCTTTTGACCGGTGTTATTGGCCTAGTGATTAATTAATTGAGTGAAGATCTCAACCTTCCTTGATGATGAAAACAAAATCTTGGAACTTCCTTTTTTTTAAGTCACTATGCAAAGCAACCATGATGCTACTTTGGAATCACCATTGATGTGCAACCTTGTCACTTGATTGTGGTTTGCATTAGCATTCATCATCCTCTTGCGGCATCAATTGTCTAAGTATTTTGCGTTGGCAAAGCTTATGTAGTTATAATTTTAGGCAATGTAGAAAATGAACATTGTTTTTTCTGCCTTATCTTTTTTGAAATCCAAGTTACATAGTTAACTAACCATACACTTGGATTTGGTTGTCAAGATGTTTGCATATGATTGTCACACTTTAGATTTCCTTTTGAGGATGCCATGAAGGATTAGATTGTCAATAAGGTGAGGTATATGCATCATAGTAGTAGATTTTTAATATGTTATGCCGATATCTTATGGTGCAAGTTTTTTTACTATTTCTATTGCACTTGTAACTTGTATGGTAGCAACAAGCTATTTGTTATGGTGTGAAGATTATAGCTGATGATCAACATTTTAACTTGGTATTGATTGTATGAGGCCCCTAATGGGAATATATATTAGTGAAGGTTTGGATCTCCACCCCAATTCCTTTTCATTGAATTGGAATTTATTTATTTTGAACTTGGGTGATCTACAAGTCAGTTTATTGTGATGTATTAGTATCATGCATTAATGTGGGCATAGGTATAGTTATAATGTGTGTGGCTTGTGTAGGTTTGGGGTAGGTTGTAATGGGTAGGATCCATAAGGATTTGGGTTCAAACCCCCAATCCATCATAGTTTTTTTGTGACTTCTTTTGGTAGTTTTTTTCACTATATCTTTTTCAATTGATGGTGTTTGGTTTAGTTTGGGTTTCTATCAAACTAATTTCCTGCTCATGAATAACCAAGGTTGCCACATGTTTTATTGCAACATGAAAATGCTTGTTATGTTTCTTACATTTGCATTTATTTGATTGCCATAAAATCTTTCATTTAAAACAATGTTTCACCATTATACTTTATCACATGTTACATTAAATCATTGCACAATTTCAAGTGTTTAAATGCCTAAGGAGCTACAATTTGCCCCACTAAAATAAATGGTAACCACAGTCACTTGCCCCTCACATTTTCAACTTGCCATCATTACTTTCACATGGGTTTTATATGTAGCTTGCCAAAACACCTTGGTATTTTGAATTTTTTTTTTGCTTTAGACATACATGTTTACATGCTTCTCTCACTTGGACAATAGTAACACCCACTTTAAATCACACAAGAACTAACCTAATCATGATGTCATTGTTTGAATCATTGTCAAGGGTTATCCAAAACTTTTGATTTTCACAAATCCAATTATTTGCAAACATCATATGTGTGATTCATTAATATACTAAGATAATTGCAACTACATCATATTAATACCAAAAGTCCATTGCAAAACTTTTTTTTTTCCAAATTTCAATTCATAGAAAATAAACTAATTTCATCTTTGATTTCAATTTCCAACCCAAGTCACACCAATTGAAATTAAAAACTTGCTTGCATTAGCATACCTTCTTAAATGGCATCTTCATTTCTAGCATTGACTCAAAGAAAGTATATTGAATGAAAAGCTTATACAACAATTTGTGCAACATGGCACACCCATGTAACAAAGATCTAGGAAAAACTTGACCTTGACACATGGGTTTTCAACATTAACACATTGAGTAAGAATTTGGGTCAAAGGTTAAGCCTATTGAATGATATAGTAGGTTTAAGAACATAGTAACATCAACTATTTCTATAAAAATCCCGAAGGTTTTTGAATAAGGAAATTGAAATTCCTCGTAAAAACCTTGTGGTGACTTAAATAGTAGTCAAAGATTTCTCTTTACACATGTCTTACATATATTCCTCGATGTGGATGTTTAGATCCCATGTTGAAGAAGTGTGTTGAAGACTTTTAGTTTGTTAACATAGCGAACTTCTAATTTCCAAACCATTATTTCACAAGAAAATAACAATTCAATCTTCATGGGTTTATACAATGGCCATAGGAAAGAAATTACACATGGAAAAATTTTGGTCACTAAGCCAAACTAGTTTTTCTTGTATGAATAAGCCCAAGAAAAATATCCGAGGAAAAGCTTGCCATAGTTTATCAACAACAAGCACCACATTTTTCCATTGTCTACAAACCAAAGGTGCAACTTCAAAGAAATTGTAGGTTAGCACATCCCATAAGAAAGCACAACTTTTTGTTTCCTTTTCAAATGTTGATTTCCCCAAAACAACAAGACCCTTTCAAACCTCTTCATGTTGATTTTTCTTATAACTCCCACATACTCTCTTGTCTTTCCCCTTTCCTCTATTTTCCCCACCATCTTTATTTTCATCAACTACCCTATTGCAACCTTTATATATATTGTTATTTTTAAAACATGTCGTAAAAGTCAACATCTACTTGCAAACACAATAATAACCACAACAAAATCCTTTCCATGTCCCTTTTTGCCTGCACTTACAAAAAGGCCAAGGTTTAGGGTTTTAAGGTTAGGGTTTTTGTGTAGGTTCATATGATGCATCAAGTTTTTTAAATAAAACTTTGGTCTAGGTTTGTATGATGCTTTAAGGTTTTAGAATCATGACTTCATGTAGGTTCATTTGTTGTTTTAAGGTTTAGGGATAGGGCTTTTGGGTAGATTCATTTGATGATTTAGGGTTTTATGATTAAAGGCCCTATTTGTGTAGGTTCATATAATGATTTAGGGTTTTATGATTAAAGGCCCTATTTGTGTAGGTTCATATAATGATTTAGGGTTTATGATTAAAGGCCCTATTTGTGTAGGTTCATATAATGATTTAGGGTTTTATGATTAAAGGCCCTATTTGTGTAGGTTCATATAATGATTTAGGGTTTTAGGAATGAGAATTTAACATAGGGTCATACAATGTTTTAAGGATCTAAAATTATGGTTTTTGTTTATGTTCATATAATATTTGTGGATTCTTGGATTAAATTGTTTTTGTGTAAGTTCATATGATATTTTAGGTTTTATGATTAAGGTTTATGTGTAGGTTCATATGATAATTTAAGGTTTCATGATTAAGGGCTCTATTCATGTAGGTTCATATCAAGTTTTAAGGTTTTAAGAAAATGGAGTTAGTGTAAGGTCATATGATGTTTTAGGGATTTAGAATTAAGGCTTTTGTTTACACTCAAATGATTCTTTGAGGTTGACATAGGAGTCCTAAGATCTAATTTAAGATTTTTAGATGTTTTAAGTAAGATTAAAGCTTTTGTAGACCCATTTGATGTTGTAAGGTTTTAGGAACTATGATTCAACGTAGGATTGTATGATGTTTTAGGGTTCTAGGAATAATGTTTTCTTGTAAACCTATTTAATGCCCCATATAGGTTTTTTATGCTTGTTCAATGGTTTGGAACAAGGTTTGTACATATTGTCAAGATTTTACCCCCGTGTTTATTATTGAACTAATTAACTCAAAGCTAATTAGCTAATGGCACATGGTGCCATAAGACATGACTTGGGTATATCGAAAGTTGAAAGGGTCCAATTTGGTAAGGTGTGCTATAATGTTGGGAATTACATTTTTTAGGAAAAACCTAAATGTTAAATCCTACTTTTATTTTGTAATTAATTCCATTGCAGTTCCTCACAAATTTCTTTTGGACCTTCTTGATGTTTGCATTGTTTTATGATGATGACATTCTCATCTTCCTACTCCCTTGTTTGCACAAACTAATATGTCACCATTCTTGTCTATATTATTATAAATCCCATAGCATGTTACCTTACAATTGTTTTGAGTAACAATTTTTCTCTTTCAATCATCATGAATTATATGAACTATTCACTTCTCTTCTACTATGGATCGGTTATATTAAAATTGTTATATAAAATTTTCATCTACTTTATCAAATGTTGCACAATGGGTACACACATGAAAACAATAATGCTCATGATGTTTAAATATTATGGTTTTCTTTATGCTATCAAAATAATTAATCTTGTTTTAAACTATAATGTTTGTTTACAATCAGATTTTGTCGTCAATTTTGTGAGGCAAGCGGATTGGTGATCTTCCACATGAGGACTTAACCAAATTTGGCTACATGTTAGAGAAGAAAAAATAGATTTTTTTGAAATCTCATTATGTCTTTGTGACATGTAAGAACCTACTATCTAAATATGGAAATTTTAACCTTTTTTTCCCTTGAAGTATGGTGAATTTGGGGAAATTTCCCCAATAAAATCCTTTGTAGAAGTTGTAGCTCTTTTTTTCTATCACCAAGTGGCAAAAATTTTCCACGAAAAAACATTAATATGGACCACTTATAAATACAACTAACACCTTTGCAAACATGATATACATCTTAAGTTTAATGTTCATAAACTATTAACAAAGTCATCATTTTAAAAAAGTGGTGAAAGTTTGTGTCTTGCCAAAAAAAAAATTGTTGTCACAAACTCCTTGCTTTTAAAAAATAAAAATGGTCAAAACTGTGAGAGAATTTAAAAATAAAATAAAATCCACCATTTTTGAAAACAAAAATTAATATTTGGTCAATTTGTCATCACTACATTTTGGAGATTTTTGGGAAATATGTTACCAATATAGGTTGAAGCTTTGTGCAGGGGTTCACTGCTTGGTGATACCTTAGAGAATTAAACTTTTTAAAAAAATCACCGACATAAAACCTATAATATAAAACTATGTCCCCAAAATTTTACTTTTACCATTAGCTTAGGCCAAAAATCGTGACGAACAATTTTGAGAGAGAAATTGCATGCATCCATTTCTTGCAAACACAAAATTTGGTATCATGAAAAGTTAACCAACACATGTAGTTGAAGATTGAGTTTTGCTTTGTTGACAAGATTCCAAGACAACACATGTGAATTCTACCAAAAAATTACTATTACTAATATCAAAGAAAAAAATCCATGCAATAACATTTCAACTAAAACTTCAAGATTTTGTGAAAACCTATAATGAGCATGAACACTATGATAAATTATATTATGAAAGATTTAAAAAAAAGAATATTAAAAACAAGGATACAACATGACAAGGTACCAAAAAAAACAAGAACATAATCAATGCAAAAACAAGACAAGATGTGATGGATGTTAACATGCTAGAAGTTTCTTACATCATAGTGAATAATAAAGAAAATGCCAAATGGGTTAGGGTTTAGGGTTTACTCATATCACAATATCATAGTAGATGATGGAAAATGTAATTTCAAATTTTAAAAATGAATTCATTTTTTGAAAGAAAATTTATTCAGTTTGTCAATGTGGAAACTGACTCCTAGGCTACGACATATATAATTCATAAGCAATGGCATCATATGTTAGCATATATGGGAGTCAACACAACAATTATCTAGGCCTTTTTCTTTTCTTTTTTTGGGTGAAATTTGCCAGTGCTATCCCAGTAGGATTCAGATAATTCCCTGTGGAACTCCTTGTTAAAAGGGGTATTGAATTCACGAATGACATTTATGATCTTGATATATATGTGTGTGTGTGTGTGTGTGTGTGTGACATTCATGAATAATGTATTGATAATACACAATTCATAAAATACATATCAAAAGTTAAATACCTAGGATAGTATAAATTTTAAAGGTATAAATTTACCTTTCATCAAACTTGAATTAGCTAATTCATCTATGAAAGTGAATCATTCATTAATAATGGATAAAATCATATAACGCATAATAAGCCTCAAGTTCCACCATTGTCAGAATGTGTTCCTATTACGTAATCTCTTATAATATTCCTCTGCATGTGACTCCGTATGGAATTCTGAAATTATGAAGTAACCAGAATTGGGTAAGGGCCAGATTTATGACCCTTGATTGGGAGTTCTCAAAAACAAAGAAAGTTCAGTTCTGATATATAATCACAGTTTTAAAAATAATAAATAAATAACCAGTTTTGATATATGACCTGGGTTCTGCAAAAATCAAAGAACCTTATATGATATACTAGTAGGTTCTTTATTGGTTTTTGTCATAAATATGCAAAGCACCAAGCAGAAATTTCTAGTGTATTTGCAGGTCACATTATAGAGAGTAAAGTTCATGGGGGGCATTTTGGAAAACAAAACAACTCCATGAGTGATATACTTGTAATATTTAGAAATAATTAAAATGGATTTTGGGATTTTTACCATGGTCACGAACATGGGTGCTGGTTCATCAAAGGGCATTGATTGGGTGGCCATAAAAGATGGTGCTTGCCTCACCCCCATGGCATTGGACTTCGCCTAGCAAATAATCTTTTTATATTATCTTGGGCTCCATAAATTAGTTGGACAAACCCTAATACTACCCAAGTAGGTATTTCATGTTGGGCAAAGTTTTGTATAATGAAGGTGACACTGAACTGAAATCCAAACCAGATTGGACCAATTAATTTGAAAAAACATTGGAACCAAAGGTTCTACAAATTCAACAAATTATTCTTACAAGTGGCCCAGACATTCTTCTATCACATTTTTTTTGAAAAAAACATAAGCAGATCCTGAATGTTCCTTTCACAACCAAGAACCCCACAACATGTTACTAGGCTACTAAGTTCAAAACTGAACTGAAATCCAAACCAGATTGGGCTCTTTTTTTTTGGGGTGAGGAAACATTGAAATCAGAGGTTCAAACATTGGGATCAGAAGTGGGTTCTCTGTTCTATTGATGCATGGAACCAGAAATGGAACTGGAACCAAGATTGTTGAAAAAAGAGAGACTAGAACCAAAGGGCTGAACAACATTCAACAACTGGTTTCAGTCTGGATTAGCCAAAGCTAGACCAGAATTGGGTCTGATTTTTCAGAACTGGAACTGGAATTCTTGTGGGGTAGAACTGGACCCAGAACTGAATCCCAGTTCCATTTATACACTGGAACTGTTCTACTTAATTCTTTAGAACGGGAACCGAAGGATCTTGATAAAAGTAAAGAAGGGCCGTCACACACCGGTTCTAACTTCTAACCTATCTCTCATGAGTTTTTGCAAAAGAGTGATACAAAGGGTTTAGGTTGCAAAAGGAATGACCCAACAGGGTTTACAGTTTAGGTTGCAAAGGAGTGACCCAAAAGGGTTTAGGTTTAGGTTGCAAAATGAGTGCCCCGACAGCCCCAAAGGGTTTTAGGGTTTAGGTTGCAAAAGTAGTGCCCTAAAAGGGTTTAGGTTGCAAATGGAGTGCCCCAAAAGGGTTTAGGGTTTAGTTTGCAAGAGGGGTGACCCAAAAGGGTTTAGGGTTTAGAATGAACGGGGACTTATGGGGGAAAATCGGCCGACATACAGACTACAAGAGAGGCAGTAGTAATGGAACGGCGCGCCTTGAATGGCACGTTGGCTAAATCGTGGGTGCTTTGATGGGGTTTCTTGCATTTAGGATCTGCAACCGGCAGCAGCAGCTATCTATTAATCGCCACAATTGTCGTCGACGACGACCATTAATGAATTCCAAAGACGTGGGTCCGAATCCCAGGAAACGTGAGTATCCTAATAACAGTCTACTTGATAAGAAACCCGGCCCCCACGCACCTTCAATTTCCCGGTTGCTTGTTCATTTGGCCTTTCCAGAGTGCAGACTGTGGAATTAGATATTATTCCCTTCCTTAAATTACACATCTCTTGGCCTTTGTGTCAGAACGCCTGCCAAAACGGGATTGGCATTCGCAACATGGAATGAATTATGCCGTTTCTACTTAAATTCTTTTCTATGGACACTCCGACTGACCTCCAATGAGTCAGCAGCTTCTACAGTTCACATCGTTCAACTGATCATTGATTGGCTTTAATGTCATGTGGAGTGCCACCAGCTCCGATCACCAGCTACTCAGCTGCGCTTCAACGGATCTAGCTAGCTGAGCTTCGTCGTGGGTAGGGGTAGGGGTAGTTGTTGAGGGCTTAGTATGTAGCTCACATACTAAGACGTTTTTAGACATTAAGTCGGAGTTCGGACAACTGCTCCAACCCGACCCATTCCTGCAAAGTTTAGATCGAGAATTGTTGGGCTTCTCGAAGCTGATGCTCAAAGTAATTCCAGTAATTGGGCGTTTCTTCTTCTTTTTATTCTTTTTTTAAGCACAACGGCTGACCAGACCCGACAAGCTCCCAAAAGTCAAGCTCATTGACAGAGGACAGACAGGAGTTCCACCTGCACTCCAGTGGGTTTGAGAACCCAGGACCTTTTTTTTGAGGTCTCAGGGTCCCAGGATGGGCTTTTCCAGTGAGCCATCACCCCCTGGTGTTGAGTCTGTCATATTTGTTTGCTACAAAATCAATTCATCACCTTTTCAAGCGAGCTGCACAACTCTATTACTACTGTATCCATTTTGTTAAGTCACCAGCAGTGTTTTTATTTAGGAACTTCTGTTTGTAGCTAAAGTGGCGACCATTGATTGGAAGATGTAGAAAAAAGTTACCATCCTTCCTAAGAAGATTTAGCCAAATCTGGCTATATATCAGAAATAAAGTATAAATTGTTAATCATCCTTCTTTTTCTTTTGCTACACAATGTAAAACACACATATGAATTTGGGTTTTTTTTTTTACTTTTTTTTCCCTAACTTCGGCAACTGAAAACCTCCAAAATCACCTGTTCAATTTTTATTCTTCTTAAAAATTTGGTGATATATCGCCAGAAAAACAAAAAGGCTGGGGCTGTAACTCACCAGGTGATGATGATGATCCATGAAACACCCGCTGCTGCACACTCACACAGATACTTGCATGCATGCATGCAATTGGGTTGTGGAAGGGCCAGCTGCCCTTGCATTTCAAGTATTTCAATCAATAATGGCTAGCAAGCCAAACGATATTTTCAAATCTTGGAGGAAATCTTTGGCAAAAGAGAAGAGGAAAGGATGTCAGTGCCTTGGAGATTCACCAAATTTCTTGTAACGCACCCACAGAAATTTCTGAGTTTGTTTGGAGGGCACTTTAGATATGTGAATATCCCTCCTACAAAAGAGGTTTTGGTTCCTTAAGAAGATTTGCATGTTTTGGGTTCTTAAAAAAATAAATTTTGATTTCAGTTCTAGCTCCAGGTTTTCCAAATAAGTAAATTCAGATTCTGGTTTCAGTTCTGAAAATCAGACCTCGTTCCAGTTCAGTTCTGGGGAGCTTGTATGGAACCAGGGTTAACTTTCAATTCACCATTGGTTAGCCCCCAATTTTAGCCCCTTTTCTTCAAAAGTTTGATTCTAGTTCTGGTTCCAGTTCCACACTTAAATGTAACCAGGCACCTAGTTCCAGGTCTGTCCCGCCCCCTACCAAAACCTATGCTTCCAGTTCTTAAACCAGTTCCAAAAATCAAACCTCATTTTGGTTTGGTTTTCACTAATCAAAAGTTCGAACCCTCCAAACCATGTACATTGTCATTTGGTTCTTGATTTCAAAAGGAACCTTTGGTCTCGATTCTAACTTATGGAACCTCCAATTCAATCTTAGACCAATTCTTTGGATTTCAAAAATCTCTAGTTCCAATCATTTTCACCAAAAAATTAGAGTTGGTCTAGTTTGAGACAATGTCCAATTTCATTTTCATCATATCAACTAAACCAAAAAAATAAATTGTGTAATATTAATTTGTTCAACTAGTATACACAATTCAAGATAAAGATTATCTAATATTAATTATGTATGACTAATCAAATGCAATAACTTCTTTAAAATGTAGGGTCAATTTCATATTTTTAAATTAAAATTACATTTATGTACTTAGAGAATTTGAACCTTTTTAAAATGGGTAACACCCTTGGTTTAGGTTTTAATTCAGTTTTCAAACGAGGTTGGTTTTCCTATGGCATTCTAAAATAAATTAAAACCTCCAATCTGTTGATCCTAGAACTTCACCTATAACCTAAGCTTGACTTTCCTAAAATCCAAGATTCTATAAACATTGGTACCTACCAACTTTGGGCAGTTCTTTGAGTTTTTAAAGAATCATTGGTTTCAGTTCTTTAAATATTTCAAATTCAATGAATTTTTAGTTTTTGTTCTTTTAAAAAATTAAAATCAAATAATCCTCACTTTTAGAATCAATTTTGTAACTAGAACCAAAATTTAGAACCTTTTCAGAATTGGAACTAGGTTTTGGGTTTTATTTATTGTACCCATGATTGATAATTGACATATCCTTGCTAATTTTTTTATTTTTTTAAAGAGGGTGCCACAACCCCAATTTGAATTTCCATAATGACTAAAATAACTAATAAACATATTCAGCCTCATATTTGTTAATCAAGTTATATCTCATCAATTTGGATTGTTACCTATACAAGGAAGTCTTGAGTTCAATTCCTTGATATTTCCATGTTAGGTCATTATTTTTTTTGGAAAAAATGAATTGATGTTGAGAATCAATTATAGATATGGTATGTGTGGAACAAAGTAATGGTCCAATTTTTTATACAAGTAAAGAAAGTAGATTAAAAATAATTTTAAATAACATAACAAAAACATGGTGCTTTTCTTTGAGTTTATGGTGAGGACACAATAAAAGCAAATAACAAGTATGTTTGAAAATGATTAGTCAATTTGAGTTTAAACATATTTTTTCCATTAGAAGTTTGATGTATTCTACTATGATAGTTTAATGTTGAAAATTTGCAAGTACATTTTAAGTTACATCATGTTGAAAATGGAGAATATTCAACAATTTATCTACTTTCACCTACTTGTACAAGTTTGGATAGCCTACAAAATAGGGAAAAAGTACATTTTTAAAAAAATTACTTAAATGTGTATTAAATGCATATTAAATATGTAAATTAATCAACATAATTGTGATAAAATTAAAGATTATCCTCATGTTGATCATTAAATATAAAAACATTTCTACTTTCAATACATTAAAACTTGTTTATGGTTACTTTTTTTTGTGTGACAAGGAATTAAAATTGTTTACCTTGCCAACACCTTGACAACACTTGCTTGCTTTTAGATGGTGTCAATCAAAGTGTTAGATCTCATCATTAACCAAACCATTGAGCTTCATTTTTTTGTCACAACTCACATATACGATCTTAGTTCAAATCCAACAATTGATTTCTATTTTTTCTAATGCATTAGTTTTTGTATTTTTATTTTTTTCACAAGTTGGGTAATGCCAATGTTAAAAATCCTTTAGGAGACTCTAGGCATTTAGGGGTTAACTTGTAAAGTAAAACCTTGGGACTAAAATGAACCAACACCCACAAGTATAATATGATGGATGGATGGTGTGGGGATAAAAAACATATTTTTGATGTATTCATGCCCCATGGTTAATTTAAGTAGTTAGTTTTTTATAAGCCATTCACTTGCATCAATGTTCCTAATAGCCACTTACTTATTATTTATACTTATTCAGTTTTACATTGGTAGTTACCAATGTTGGGTTGGTATCCACTCAAGTCAAGTCAATAAAAACTATTTATTTTATATTTCCAATTAACAATAACCAAATTGAAATTGAATTTATTTTTTGAACTAGAACAAGAATTGGAACTTGATTTTATTTTCTTGAAAAACCTAGTTCCGTAATTGGGTTAGTTATATTTTGGTGAAGTGCCAAAATCAAAATTGAAATTTTCAAAGAAAAAATGTTTAAATGAAACAATGTGACCTCGATGGTAAACTAATTGTGGTTCATCCATAATCAATACATCCACAACATAAGTATAACAACATTTGAATGGATGGTGTATGGTGGGTTCAAAGTCACATGATCTAATTAGCCTTTTCTTTTGTGAATTTTTGCCAAAAGGATAAAATCAAATAAATTTTCTAAAATGTGAAAAGGGAAAAATGGTCAAAGAAAATGATAGTGTCACCAAATCCACTAAGGTCATCAATGTTGGATCACAAATTCACCCTTCCATCATTGAATAGGGTGGAGCCACCTCTACCATTGATGTCTAAAGGAGTAGGTCTTGTTAGATCCTACATTCCAAATGTAAAGGTTTGAAATGTCCAACAACCTCCCATTTCCTCCATTTTCATTTATTCATCATTTTTTGCAAAGTTTCTTAAGCTTCAAAAGAAAAATTCGTCATGGTTGTGTTCATTTTCATCTTCATGTTTGTCTTGTTTTTGGAGTCTTACTAATTGTGTGCATCTTTATCTTTATGTTTGTTTTGGAGTTGTGCTAGTTATGTTCACCTTTCATCTTTGTTTTCATCTTGTTTATGGGGTTTTTGGTTGTGTTCATCTTTGTACAAGTGTTGTTTTTCATTTTCATGTCTTCATGTTGCTCATGTCAAAGTCACAACTAGTGTTGGTTCTCACTTTTTCAATGAAAACCTTTAAGGTTTTATGTCCGGTTCTCAAAATGAAAACCAAAGGCTTTCACATAAAGCAATAACCTTTTCGAAAACCTAATTATCGATTCTCTCCCAAGTGAAAATTAACTTTTTAAAAACCTTAAACGGTATCATTTGGGGGTTGAAAATGATAACCCTGCATGGTATTTAAATAAGGGGCACTATTTTTTGGGTGTTTAGTTAGGTTTAAGTTTTGGGCGGTGTAGCTTAATGGTTCCTCAATGTGTCTTTTAGCAGGAGCTTCATGAAGAAGCTTCTTGCTCTTTTACAAAAGGGGGCCAAGTTGTAGCTACACCTTGCTGCCCCTCCTTGCTTCATAGCTCCTCCTTATATATTGGATTTAATTTTTTTCGAAAAGTGGCTTGTGACAAATGTCGTTGAAAACTAAGGCTAATAATTTTTATGAAAACCGGTAGGATTGAAAACCATTGGGAATTTTTTTTCCAAAAGTTTGAAACCCTTAAAGGTTCTTAAATCTATTTTTTAATTTTAAAAATGAAAACCTTAAAAGTTTTTTAAATGGTTGTGATAACCAAAATCGACAGTTCTCATAAAAAAGTGAGAATTGCCTAATATTGGTTACAACCCCTTATAAATTCAAATACAAGTATTTGTTTGGCAACAAAATCCTTCAATGGTTGTTCCTTCTATGAACTACTATGTTATTGATGTTCTTATTGATGTTCCTTTTGCTATGGGGCATGAATGTGTGATTTTGGACCCAATTATGGGACAAGAGAACATAAAGATAACCAATAAATAAATAAGGCTTATGAGTTGAACATGCACCTTTGAAATGCTTGGGTAGTGAAGCTTCCTTGGGTATAATTCATTCTAGGTTGTAATGGCAAAGTGATTCACTTATCCATTGCAAGTTGTGCACATGAATGAAAAGTAGAAAGAAGCTTTTGGATCCTACGCCTAATTCACTATGGAAACATACTTAGATGTGTGTTGCACCTTCATACTCCAATGCATTTCCCCTTTTGAGTTTGAATAAAAATACCTCTAAACTTTTTCCTTGAAAGGAGATATTTTAGCATGGATTTTTGCAACAGGTCATTGCCAAGAAAATGGTAGTCATGTCATGGGTAAAGGTGGGGAACATTACTTATTGAAAACCAATGTTTATGTTGCTAATGAAAAGTTTTACTTTGCCAAGAATTCAAAAATAGTGTTACAACAAGTCATTCATGGTGCAACTCAATTGAGAAAATAAGAAAATAATACAAATTGCTTTTGCATATTCAATTATTTGATCACGGCCACCCCATGACAAAATATAGAACAATGCACAACTTATTTACCAATCGAATCTTGTGACAGTGACATGGAACATCAGTTTTATATGTTTGGGTAGGAAAATGGTAGCTTATATGTGTGAGCAAGTTTTTCAAATACTTTGAATTTATGTAACTAGGTTAATCTTTGTATTTTAAAGTGTAAACAAAGCTAGTATTATTGATAATTATTCTTGGATTTTAGTTCATGTATATGTGATGCCCATGAATGAATATTGATATTTTAAGTTTTGTCAAGTTTGCTAAGGGTGGCCTAGTTGGAGGATTTACTTTAATAACTAATTCTTACTTCTCCAACTCCCTTAAAACATATTTGGAATTCAATAAGCTTGCCAAGATTGTGAAAATAGGAAGGCTTAATTTTTTTGTAAAATATGAAAACTTAGTTGATATCAATGTTGGAGCTTTTGAAGTGTGTGATGGCAAAGTATAAAACATTGAAATTGTCGAAATGTCATAAGAGAGTGCTTCAATTGTTCAAGCAAGATTAAATTTCAATCTCCTTGGTGATCTCCACACATTGTTGGGTTTATCTTGTTTGCTTATATCATTGTTGGAAGCAATCAATGCCTTGATCAAATTTAACTTGGTGTGAGGGGGATTTCTTTATATGTGACTTTGTAGTAACTATATAGATTTGTTGAACATAATTTTTAATGACATACTTGGATCCAACAAACAATTACTAACATTAAAATCTCCAAGGTGTTTTTTGATGTGGTGGAAAACAATTATACCATAAATACCCATGATTGGGTTATTAACCTCAACAATATTTTGAATACATTCTTTTCATGTGATTAATCACAATTTTCAAGTTCACATTTTCAATACAATTGTTGGGGCTAACCAACCCATGTGTAGTGATGTTTTTTACATCCATTGTGCAAGTGAAGGGTTAGTGTTATGGTACCCTTCACTTGCATTATGCTTGTCATTGAATTGGATCAACATTTATTGGACTCCAAGTTGATGAATGCCCGTGGTATTATGTATCCATAACTTTGGATGTAATTTGATGTTTATTTTTTTCTCCTTACATTCACAAGCATCAAACATCATTATTGTGGAGCTTGAAGAGGGTAAAACCCTCGTTGTTGTGAGTTACAAAACCTTAAATGCCAACTTCTTGAATTTGTAAATGTGCATGTTTAAGTTCACCATGAAGATGTAAGCATCAAAATTCATGGTTGGGCCATTTTATATTAATCTAATGACCAAGTAACAAGTCACAATTAACAACAATGGCTTGTTCACTCAACAATTGTGTGAGTATTTAAAGTTGACTAAAATTGTAGTGATGTCAATACTTGCATATATGTAGACAATGAATGTATTGTCTCCACATTTACTTTTGTGAAAGATAAACTATGCAATCGATTGGGCCAACATTTTGACATAACTATTTGCATGACTACACCAAAGTTTTTTATACAACATAACTTCTCTTATCAAAAGGCCATTGTAATTTGGGAGGATTAAAATTGGTGTTACTTTATTATAGGTTTTTTTTGGGTATGAAATTCAAGTGTTTCTATTTTCACAATCTATAAAAGTTTGATGATTGTGTTTAACTCCTTACAAGCTTTATGAACATTCATGTGTGTTGGGTGAGACTTTGAGTTGAATTGGGCAAAGGTTGACATCATATTTGGGATCAAGACACAAACATGGTTAGGCGGCTCAAAAGTGGTGTTTGAAAATCCATAATCTAACATTAGCAACTTTCTTGATGTTTTAACAATTATTTTTAAAAATCATAAATATTAATAAGCCACCCCCCTAAACATGTGATTGATCAAAAAATACATGTAAAAGATCAAAATTTTAAATGTGAAATGGACTTTCAAGGATAAAATTTACAACAATCACATCATTTCAAACTTTTGAAAATTAAAATATATATTGAGGAAGTTTTAATGCACTTCATTAATAAATTCTTCATTTGATGATGCTTTATTTATTTATTTATTGACACTATGTTGACATTTTTTTGAATCCACATTTTTCATTTAATCTATGTGACAGATGTAGTGTTATCATTTCAAAAGTCCATTATGAGTCCATAATCTTTTTAGAATGCATTAAATTTTTTTGTGATGATTCCCATTAAAATCTATGACAACATGAATAATTAAAAAAATGGCAATGTTAATTTCCCTTGGGCTTGGGAACTAGGTTTGTTGCACTATAATAAATAATCCACCTATTTCTCCATCCCAAGGGGGTATCTGATGGGTATCATGATTAAAAAAACATGCACACACACACACATGTGCTTTTGTAAAAATGTAAAGCTAGTGGGATGTTTGTCCATGGGCTTTATGTTTTTTGTAAAACCCACTTGAGTTGTTAAAGGTTAGATTATGGTGAGTAAATGTAGCTATGGGTACAATGCAAAACATGAACCACTTTTTATGAAAAGATGATGATTAAGGTAAATAAACCTTAAATGGAAAGTTTAAGAACAAAGCACAAAAAATGTAAAAGGCATGCATTAATAAAATTCCATCCCATTAGTAAATTATAGTGTACCCAATTGCAAGTGGAATCATATTTTTTTGTCCATCCACGCATTAGATATGAATTTCCAAAGTGGGTACACCTAGGCACCTATTAAGGGCAAAAAGGGGCCCCACTTCTATTGCCATATCCTCCTATTTATAATATCTTAACTTCCTATACTAACAACCCATGAACTTGAAAAATGCCATTGTAGTAGTAGATGCACCAATGTAAAATCAATGACATGTTGCAACAAACGTAAATACATGTGTCAAAAATTACACCGTTGAATGCTAGACAATTAACCCAAAATGACCAACAAGCTAACACAAAAATCTTAATGCATTATAGTAAACCTAATTACAAGCCAAGCTTGAATAACTTATGCATGACTCCATTACTAATCTCTACCCTTGAATGTCATTGCTTCTTGTGAACATTGTCAACAACCTCAACAACCCAATTTCATTTTAGAACTTCATTCCACATGAGCAAAATGTGAAAAACCTCTATTGACCCATAGAAGTTCGATCAATGTCAGGTGCAAAATATTGCCCTTCTTTTCATGCCTCTCACTTTTCAATAGCTGTGCTCGTGTTGAACTTGTAGATCTTTGGTATATCATAACAAAATGGAGCTTAATATGCATTCACCTATAAAGGTGCAATAGTTTTGATGGCTTCATGCAGAGCATCGCATGTTTCCAACACAACATTGCATAGACCAAGCTTCATCAAATTTCTTTTTTAAGTGTTCACTTATCCAACTTTTGGCATTTCAAATATTCCTTCTCAACCTTTTCAACAATTCACACTTCTTACGATTATCTTTTTGCCTTGTAGCAACCTCTTTGCTTGCTAATTTTTGCTTCAACACCATGTAATGATCACTTGTCATCATAATGTTTTTGGAATAGTCGATTAAAGGTTCTTCATTTGAAGGTCAATGGGTTGACTTGAAGGGTACTTCCGATAATGTTAAAAATTGTGAAATTTTATTTTTGGGTGCCTAAAAAATTGCCAAAGCTAATTGAGTGCCATTGGGGTTGCCAAAGTTATTATGCATGAACCCAATTGTTTATCATCTAAGCTAGTCAAAGGTTGCATGTTGGTTAAAGCTTTTGTGGTTTCATTTTCAAGCTAATTGCATTGCCCACCAATGTCAATGTAATAATGGCATACATTGCCTTGATTAGTGTGATGGATACTCTTGTCCAACATTTTTTCAACCTAGAAATCTTGAGTTTGAACATTTGGTTCTAGCTCCATGAACTACTTGTTGGGTTACATCTTTCTTGCCATCACATCTAGGTCAACAACCTAGATCCACTGGTTTTGAAGCCCTTGCAAATGTTTGATTGATTCAATGTTTTTTTGAAAACCAAAGACACCCATTGTGCCAAATCCTTTTTCTTGACACCTTTCCTTTTGTTACCCAATGTTTATATGACTTAAATTCGGTTTTGAAGGGTTTAATACATGTATTGTTTAAAGGTTGTAATGCATGGCTCATGTGTGATGGTAGGGTGATTAGGTCCAGCTTCATTATTTATGTTTTGTGCACAATGTATAATGTGACATGGGATTTGTGTCCATCGAGGATAAGTAAATGTCAATTAGATATACAAATTGTTTCCATGGGCTCGAATTAATGCAATGAAGCAAGAAATCTAGTTGTCAAATAAAATTGATGTCATCCAAGCTTTGGGTTGCATAAATACTATAGTTCCAATTTCACACTTTGCAATAATTTTTTATAATGAATTACTTACTTTTAAAGATATAAAAGTTAGGAAAAGATTCATCGTTGCATTTATGCATGACAATACACTCAACCATTTTTGCTAATCTAGAGTAATCAAATGTAAATATTTCAAACTTGTTTGAACTAAAATAAACATCCTTCCATTTTGCCTAGCTTGTGCACCAAATTTGTCACAATTCCAAATTTGGCTAAGTTGGTAATTGTTTTGGTTATACATTTTAGTTAAATTTGTGTAAAATGTTAACACATTTGTTGGGTAAAGGGCCTTTGAATGTCTTATTTCGAATCCTTATGGAACCCTCAAATTCATATTTGGATGGCACTTCCTAAACCATTGGAGCCACCCCCATCCTGAAATCCCATTGTAGATTGGATTCAAATGCTCTTGCATAATCTTAACAACCTTCAACCTCACTTTGTGAATGTGATAGGGTGTCCTATTCCTTGCATTTTTTTCACATATTGGATGAGTGCTTCCTCCTCCTCTATGTTCAAGGTGCCTACGTTGCCTCTCTTTTTAATTTTAGTAATTCCACACAAATGGTTTCATAGTGAGGTGACATGCAAACCCTAGACATGGCTTGAACTTTGAATTTTCAAACCAACTTTCACAATGTCCATTGCATGGGCCAAACTATCGTTGTCCTAGTTCCCATTTTTTTTCATGGCCTTCTTTCACTTTGCAATTTGTTTAGCAAGATTGTCATTGCCTGATGTTTCATGCGTTGCATGGTCCCTAGGTCCACCAAATGACTGTTGATATGCATCATTAGGACATTGCACCCTTGGTTGGCTTGATTTTGGTTGCGTCAAATCAATCAAAGTTGTATTCTCATTTCCTTCCTATGATCCAATTCATGTGCATGGGCTTGTTTCAAAACATTTGCACGTAAAATATGTGATCAAGTCAACATCTATTCAATTTATGGGACCCAACTACTAGATGTACAAGAGGTTGTAAATGCTTTCGGTAGATGATAGAAGGCGATTTCTCTCTTTGTGAGCATTCAAATGCATGGACAAGATTGTTCTCTTCTAAATCCTCACCATTCTTTGTGCATGCATGCATCATCATGTTTTAATTTGGTGTTGGAAAAAGTCTGGACATTTGAAATTCTCTTACAGGGCACACTCATAGTATAGAAGGATGCTTAATTTTTTTTCCATAAAGAGTAAAGACTTGCAGAATTTTTCCTAGTGTATTTGGAGGCCATGTTGTAAACTATAATTTATCATCTCCTAATGGAGGGGGTTGTTTATTTAAGTCTTGACATGGGTTCTTCCATTTTCTACAAATCTTGAACTTTTTCTAGAGCATCTTTGTGCAAGGTACTGGCCTCAAAGGAGGGCATTACTAGAATTGGGCCAAGTCTCTCAGCCATCATCTCATGCACGCCCTCCTCCCAGTAATACCCTTGTCCTGGCCTGTTACCCTCACATATATTTTTTATTGTCAAATTTGAAAAAATCGTCTTATGGATGATTGCAATTTGCTACTCAGACCCACCATGTTTTCTTATTGGTGAATTTTCGCCTAATTTCGACCTGAAAGATATTATTTCAACCTATAACAAAGGATTTTTTTCATTTAAAAAATGGAAAAAAATTGCCAGTTTTTCAAAGAAAAAATAATTATGATAAGTTCCAGTACGTAGCAAAGAATACAGAAGGATTCTTTTTTTTCCTACTTTCATATCTAATATCTAGCCAATTTTGGCTAAACTATTTTCTGGATGGTAGGCACCTTTGCTACATCACAAAATTCCTTTAAAAAAAACACTGCTCAGACCACATCACAACATTGAACATTAAATAAGATTTTTTTTTAATTAAAAAAAAATCAAATTTCTGATGTTTTGTAAGTAGCAAGCATCCCAAGAGAGATTTTAGCAACAAATGGGGATATGTTCCTATAACTTGTCCAAACATTTAATTATTATTATTTTAAAAAATGCTACCGACCAAAATCTGAGTCCAAAATGTGGCCAATTTTTTTCAAAATTTTTAATTAAAAAAGAGGGAATATGTGAATTTTATTATTATTTTATTATTTCACTTTTGTGCGAGATTTCGCACCCAAAAAAGAAAAAAGATGTGCCCAATATAATAAGCCCACAACAAAAATAAATAAATAAATAAATAAATAAATAAAGAAGAGATGGGTTTCAGGCAGCAGTCAGTCAGAAAGCAGGCAAACAAAGACAGAGTTTTTGAGGCATAAATGAGAGAGAGAGCATCTGTTTTATAACCACATTTGTCTTCATGGTCTTGTTGAGAGGGCTGTTAAATTTGTCATGCTGGAATCCAGGATAGTAGATGCCATGCAATATTGCACTCCCTTCTGCTCTGCACAAATTGATTGATTGATTGATTGATTGATTTCCTTCAAAGTTGCAACTGGATGGATTGGATTGATTGATGGCCTGCTTCTAGCATGATGCAAATTTCACACATTCAGGCAGCTTGTTTTTCCTCTTCAATTAAACAACCCTACAAATCTTGAATGCAACAGGGAGACCTGTGCACTTGTGTCTGCACTGTATAAGGATAATGGGTTGGGAGGAGGACTAGGAGGAGGAGGAGGAGGGTGGTGTTGATTTGGGTATAATCATATTGTTGAGCACTTTTACAAAGTATATAAGTTTGTGTGAAAATCCAATGTTTCCCTTAATGAACTTCGAATCATTGAATTTCCAATGACAGAGAAGAACACCGTACCTATGACTGATTTTCAGCACAAAATAATTTGCAACAGGTCTAGCTGAGAAAAGAGAGAATTTTATTGATGTTTATCAAAAATGTTGAGAGTTGAAAACCATTGGATTATTATTACTAATGCACAACACAAGATGTATTTTGCATACTCATCCTCAAACTTTTGAAATTGTGGAAAATTAAGTTTGAAATTGCCCAACCTCCTTTATCTGAAATAAATAAATAAAATATTCAGCCAAGAAGTGCCAAACATTGATCCTAAATACCTATACTCAAAATTCAATCGTTCTTGCATCGCATTGCAGGTCTAAAGTCTAAACATTATGGAATCACCTGGATGCACACCTTGTCATAAAAGGCTTTCCAGCAGAACCAAGAAAACAGAGGTGCCATGGTTAAGGAGATCTCAACATGAGAAAACAAACAGGCTACCTTGCTTAATAGGCACTAGTATAATTTGGTCCTAAGACTTAATTTGGTCCAAGACTGAATCCTTTAGTGGGGGAAGTGGGGGTTGAGTTCATATGCAACATGACAGAATTTGACAAGATACTGTTTCAAAGTGATCAAGCACTAAAGATGCCCTAATGAATTAAATGTAACACGAGACCCCTTGCAATTGCAAGACAAAGGGTCCTTTGTGATGAAAAACTAGTGGATGATACCCTGTGTGGATCAAGCAATATCATCAACCATTGAAAGCAGAATGTGACATGGCTTAAAGCACTTGATGGTGGTCAAAAGAAGGATATGGGTTTGTTGTTTTTGCTCTTTATTTGTTTTCTTGCAAATTACGAGCACAATGGGTTTTTATTATTGACAATGCTCACTATGTTTGTGGTTCTTCTTTGGGTGAGCTTTTTGTGGTTTGTTGTTTTTGTATTGTGTTTTTGTTGGATGTCAATCAAGGAGGGAGTTGAAGTGAAGGATAAGTGCTACTAACTTCTGAGATGGACACAATTAACTATATTCAGAGCTTTTCATGGTGTAAGTTTTTTTGGGTGGAATTGTTTTCTTTCCTTTTCTTTAGCTAAGGTTGTGTGTGATAAATGCCTTGTTATGAGAAAAACATTTCTTTGGTGAAGGCTACACAAATTTCACTACACCATGAACCTCTTTAGGAGAGATGCAATTTAGAAACAAAATTAGGGGTCGATGATTAGGGCGATGATGAGGTGCTTTAGGATTTCAAGAACAATCACTTTGGCAAATCAATCGTGTTGTATGGGGATTGTGGGGTGATCTGATTTGGAGAGGTGGTGTTTAGGAAAAGAGTACCCAATTTATTTGGGGCCTTCAAATTCATGTATTGTTCATGTAGTTTAGGTTCTTATTGGGAGTCTGGTTTGGGAAACAATTTTTTATTATTATCAAACTTCCTAAACTAAATTGTGTAAATAGTTGAATTTGGCATTCTTGGGTTTAGGAGTCATCATCATCAATTGTTGGGAGTGGTTAGTGTTATGGTGTTTTTGGGATTTGTAAAATCAACAAAGTTTAAGACTTTTGGTGTTGGTGTCTGTAAACATTGAGAATGCCAAAGGTGGTTAGTTGAGCTCATGAGAGTAAAATTGGAACAATTTGATTTCTAAAGACCCGTAGATTGAATTGCATCATGGACTAATAGGCTTTCATATAGAAGCTTTGTGTATATCATCTTGTTTCCAATGAATTATTTTTGTGGAATGTGTGTAGTTGTTTTTTCATCACTAATAGCTCATGTTAAAGGGGAATTTGTTGCTCTCGGTCTTGTCATTACACTTTATTCAATGTGAAAATATTTTCTAAAAGATCTTTGGACACTAGAAGAAAAGTTTTATTATGATTGGGCTATGCAACTATTTTTTAGTTGCAAGCTAAATTTTGCGATTAAAAAATAAATTAGTCACCTAAAACTAATTACAAGTGCAAATTAATTGTAAATAGTGGTGACATCATGATAACATCATCAATCCATGGATGCACATGGAAAATATTTATACAGTTTCATCCAACATATAAAATATTTCATGGTATGGCCATTTGCGATTAATTTGCAACTATATTAGTGGCAATCAATGATTTGCCATGTGGAGCTCCCTAATATTGACACATGTTGGCATTTGAATGCATTTTTTTTCTTTCTTTTGTAATTGAAAAATAAAGGAAACCCAATTTAAGTTGTTATATTCAAATGTTTGGATGGTATCATATTATGACATGTGGCACAATATAACTACAAGAAATCATAGTTCATTTTACTATAAATCTACACCAAAAAGGAGTCATTTTGACATTTGATATTGATTTTACCATTTAATCATACTAAACAAGTCAATTTGAACACATCCAATTTGATTGGTGATTTTTTTTATTGACCATAAAATGGTTTTTTAACTAGTCAAATTAGACCAAAAATTTGGGTGGCCAAAAATAAATAATTAAAAAATAGCTCATTTAAAAAAATATAATAAATGTAATAAATAAATAATAGGTACATACGTACGTATTGACCATGGCCTCCTACCTACCTACACACAACCCACCTAGGTACAATACATTTACACACATGTACAAAATATATATAAGAATATACATGTTTCACATAGTATATGTTAGTAATGGGGATTAAGAACATTGATCTCATTGGCTTCACACCAATGTCTTGGCCATCGAACCACCACACCACTTTGTAAAACAATATGATACCAAATTCATTTAACATGTTTTTTTTAACTTCAATGAATTTTTTTGTCAATGTGTATAACAACATTTGAATTTCAATTTTTTTCATAAGTAGGTAAAAAAGAACACTTGAGTAGATTTAACCAATATTGAGAAAGAGGGAAAGGAGAGATAAAGGATTATGGAAGATGAAACAAATAAGGTGATAAGACAAGGACAAATTTGGGAATGGAACAAATACAAAATATATAAAATACCCTATAATGAACATTGTTTGGCACAAAAATTGGCCAACAATGTTTGAATGTTTTGTTTTTACTACATGGTTTAACTATTTTGATCATGCCACATATGTTAATGTTTTTATAAAGCATGTTCCTTCTTGGTGGTTGAATGTATATTACTAGTTGGTAGGTTTTTCTCCTATGAAATAGGTGTTGGGTCTAAATTAGCTTGTGATGATAGAACTTGTAAAATAATGAAATAATTTATTTTTTTGTGAAACATTTGTGCAACGTATTTTGGCATAGAATCATGCATGGCACAAATAGACAAATTCAAAGTGTGAATCCCCCTTTCAACCTAAAGGTCTAAGGTTTGATCCTTTTCCATTTTTTTCCATGAATGAAACAAATGAAAAAAAAAATTAACCCATGGGCAACTTCTTTAAGTTATTCCTCCATAAGTTGCAACTTCTTCAAGAAAAAGGAAACTAAGTGGCAACCCCAACCAATTTAGCTTAGGGGGAACCCAACCAAGTTGCCCTTGGAATTTGGGCCCAAACATGGTTATTGGGAGAAAACCCACCTAATTTGCAAGTTTAATAGGAACAAAATAATTAAGTGGTGGCCCCAAGTTCCTAAAAGAAACATGGTTGCCAAAGGTAAATGGGCCAAAGTTGAACCATTAAGAAACTTGAAGCGAAAACATGCTTTCATGGGGCAAATGGGTCCAAGTTCTTTGTAGAACTACCCAATTGCTTGGGGAAACATGTTCATGTGGGAACTTGGACCCAAAATATGATTCCTCAAAGCAACTTAAGTGAGTTGTCCATGGGCAAGTTGGTTGCTTAGTCCCCTTCTCCCTGGCGAATCTACAATTTTGGTGGTTTTTTCCTAGAACTATTTGGGTGAGTTTTTCCCAAACTATAATTTAGTTAGGGTTGTCACTTATTCCCCTTTTCCTTGGTGAAAGTACAATATGGGTGGATTTTCCTATAACAATTTAGTTGGGGTTGTCATTTAGTCCCTTTCATCGTAAAACAATTTGTATGAATTTTTCATCAGGTAATTTGGTTGGGGTTATCACTTTTGTCCCCTTTGCATTAAAAGTTACATTTTATTTTTTTCATATGTCTTGTTTGTAAAAGAAAAGGAGAATTTGCAAAAAGGATTGACCCTTGGACCTTTGGGTTGTACAGGAATTTCAACCATTCTATAAGACTTATTTCCTTGAAAATATTGTGCCAAAAAAAAAAACTTAAATTATTAATTATAGTTCAAGTAGGGTAAACATGCCAATGATTGAACACTTAGTGTCTCAGTCGCTTCCCTTTCATTCAAAATGCCTCCTTTCCACATAAAGTTTCAAGATAAAATCTTGATGACTAGAAAGCGCACCCATGCCCGTTTGAGTTACTCAAAATGGGTCAAAGATGAGTTAGATACACTCCTTCAAAATTTGGGGAGTAAAAATATTTTTAAAAAGTGGGTCATACACATGGTAACCCATGATAGTTTGTTTATACGCCTAAAACCAACTAATCATTACCCCACTATTGAACATTACCTACTCCCATAATCAAACTAGATGAAAACTTGGATGATCAACATCCTCAAAATAAACATTCACTTTCTAGCCTAGGGCTCAAATCTTAGGAAATATAAGGCTAACAAATCAATGGTAATAGGTTTTTTGTATCCGTTCACCAAAACCACCACACCCATTTCAAATGTTTGTGGTAGTGATTTTTTGTCACCTTCACATGCATTTGACAACTTGTCCATCCTCCCCATACGATGCCTAGTCACACTTTCTAAGCTTCTGATGTTCCCCCTCTTGTTCAATTTGCTCATTCCTCCTTTTATTCAATCATCTTTTTCCTCTTTGTGTCCCTTTGAAAGAATCAAGATAGCTTGATTTTGTTTCATGTTGTGAGCTTCTAATTGAAGCTAGTAGATGTTAATCCTTTCTCTAGTGTTGTGAACTCATGGATGAAGGTCTTGTATGTAAAATAGATGTTGATTCCCCTTAGTGTTGTGAGCTCCTAGTGATGGTCTTGTGTTTAAGGTGATCTTGTTGTTGCATGTGTATTATAAGTGATTACATTACGGGAACTCTTGAGCCTTTGGTGGTTTTCTTGTGAAGAACATGTACTTGGTCCCATGTTGTGAGTTTTTATCTTTTTGCACTTTCCCCTTTCCTCTCTTTTAACGTTTGATCTAGTCTCCTTTCACTCATTCTTGGTATTTTGTCTCTCACTTTCATTTGGTCCTTTCAATCACTTCACCCACCTTCATGCTCCTCTTTGCACCTTGTGTTTTCAATCCTCTCCTTGCGTTTTTTGTGCACGCCAAATGTTTTCGATCCTTACTACACACTCTTCACATGTGCCTAGTGTTTTTGATTTTTTTAATGTGTTTTCCACACACATCAAGTGCTTTCAATCCTCTTTGCATACATATGGTGCTCTTGATATTTTTTGCATGTTCTTTCCATGCACTTTGTGTTCTTGATCCTTTATGAATGTTCTCTTCGTGCGCTTGGTGCTATTGATCTTCTTCGCACGCTCTTTACACATACCTGGTGGTGTTTTCAATCCTCTCTACACATGCTTGGTCTTCTATCTCTTATTTTTCAACATTGGTTCACTCAATCCTCTCCACATGTTCCTTTGTTTCATGTCTCTCAACATTCTATCCTCTTTCTCATTTCTATGCACCTAGTCATGAGTTTTTTTTTATAAGCACCTGGTCCTTTCTTTGTCTCTTTCTATCCTTTCATGTTTGGTCCTCTTTTAGGTCTTGGTCCTTTGAGCTTAGTCTTCATAATTTAATCCTCTCGATGCCTAGTCCTCCTTTTCCTTCCCAATGTGTGGTCCTTTTTCCTTGATTAACTTCAAACTTTTTTATAAATTTTATTTATTTATTTATTTATTATTATTATTATACCCAATTGTTGCAACTAGTCCTTTGATTTCAAACCTCTCTATTGCACCTAGTCTTTTTTTATCATGTCTCAATCCTCTTAGCTACATTTACTCCTTTCTCAATCCTAGCTAGTTGCTTTAGCTAGTCCTTTGTTTTTTTCAATCTTCTCTAATGTTGCAACTAGTCCTCTTTTCCTTGATCCATCCTCTTTGTTGTTGTAGTGAATCCTTTCTCTCCTTGATCCATCCTTTTTGCTATTGCAGCTTATCTTCTTGAGGTGGTTCTACTTGCTTTTGGTACTAGTCATCTATATGATTCAACCATTATGTTGATCCCGATGTTAACCAATTCCTTGCTTCTTCTTTAGTCATTAAAAGGTTGTAACCTTGTTGCAAGGCGCCCTTTTACTTGTTGCCTAGCATGTGCCTACAACCTTGCTTAATGTTGAATCCATGTTGTGCAACCCAAACTTACCCCACTATACTTGCACAAATCTACACATAAACCTACCCGAAATTCTTGGTGAAAGGGGTCACCCACCTTAGTTAAGTTGTTGGAATCCAACCTGTAATGAACTTTATTCTATCACATTTTTATGCACATTTTCGAGCTCAAAATGTGACGATGAATAATCAACCAGGGGTTCTTTTCCTTATGTGCATTTTACAGGCAAACAAGGTAGCAACAAGAGGTTATGCTTCCTCATGGATACTTGAATTAGATTTGGATATTGTTAGGTCTCCTCAAGACTACTTTTGGGGCTTCCTTCATCTAGGTTTACACAATATTATCTTCTACTTGTTCTCATTGTAGGGTTATGGGACATATCAACATAGTAGCATAGGTTTTTTTTGTTACAGTGTAAACCTTTGATGGTCTAGTTTTGTTATCCATTGCCTTTGGGTTGATAGGCCATATACTTGTAGTTTTAAGCCTAAACAATAGAAGAAAAAGGCCAATATGTGACCAATGCATTCACAAATACCTACAACTATTTGGTTTTTGCAACAAAACTTTTGCCCTTTGCAACTAATGTGACATTGTGCTGACAATAACCAAATCACCTACAATTAACTTGCAACTAATCTATGACTAAATTGGTTTACATCTATATTTGGGTTGGATTTATCATCCAAACGTAACCATCTAAAGTCCCATTAGTCACAAATGAAGTGGTGCTTAATTGTAATCGACATACGTTTCTATACATCAATTATAATAATAATTTGATTTATGATTAAACTTAATATTCATAAATTTTCAATTCATATTTGAGTTAGTATTCAAAAAATTCATAATATTTGTATAGTAATTAAAGTCATTGATATGATTATTTTACTTATCCATTAATTATAATACACACATAATATATAATTCAGCTTATTATATTTCCAATATAGTTAAATGAATTAATTTAATTTTTATCATTGTAAGAATTACATTCTAGTAGACTAAAATATTTAATTATGTGCTTACAATACATAATTATTATTACATCATAAAATTTTAGAATACTTTTACTAATTTTTTTAAAAATTAAATAAATAGTAATTATTGTTATTTTAAATCAATAAATAATATTACAACTGAAATTTTCACATTAATTAAAATTGATAGTTCCCAATCATAAAAAAACTATTATATTTACAACACTTATGTTTTAATAATACTAATTAAGTTTCGTTTCCTAATTGAGAACTTATGTCCTATAATAAAAAAAAATATTTCAAAATTTTATAGTCATTTAAAAATAATGTGCAAAGTTGATGTAATTACTATATTAAAAAAAGATACAATAAGTAATTATATATATTATTCATTATTTATAGTAAACTGTTAATATAAAAATTATCATAATAAAAATTATTATTTTACAGTAACATAAAATCATTGTAATTACTTAACTTATTTGTAAATTAGAATTATAATACTTGCATAATTAATTTATAACTACAATTTATTATTATAATCTATAATATTTTAGATTTATTATTATTATTAAATTTTCTAAAATAATCATGATTAAATTAAAATAATTAATGTTATGACCATAACTACATGGATTCTAATATAATAAATTAAAATATTTATTTCTTGTAACTATTTGTCCATAGTATAGCACTTTTATAGATATTTATAAATTATTATATTTATTAATTATAAGTTATGCTAAATATTTATTATTACAACATTAATTTTTATATTATATCATTAATTTTTACAGTGAAATAAATAAATTACTATAATGAATGTTACATTACTTTAAAATCATTGTAATTATTTCAGATAATAATCAATTATAGTAATTTCATAATTATTTCTAATTGAACATAATTATTCACAATTTGAAATTTATAACTTTAAATCTAAATTAAAATTCTGGAAATTTTATAATGTAATTAAAATAAATATTATAATTATTGTAATTGCAAAAATTATCATACAATAATTCTTGAAAATAAAATTTCAGTAATTATTTGTATATCATAAATAATTTTATAGTAATATTATAGTAATTAAATAATATTAATGTATGTTCAGCAGATTATTGTATTTATAGTTATTAATTACCAATAGAAAAAACGTTTATTTGACCGATAAATTTTTTTACAATTATAAATGTAATTATAGTAATTAGTTTAATGTTACTTTTTAAATAAATAATTTGTGTAGGAATCTACTTTTTAATGGCAATTATTAGTTCATTGTTTTTAATTTGAAAATAAATATTCATAATAGTTAGTTTTTTAGTATAACAATTAAATTATTTTGACATTAATTATATTATCTACAATGTGACCATATTTTTAAAAATAAGGAAATAGTTTTGTTATTTATTTATCTATCAATTATGTATTGATAATTTGTGAGTAATTAGATAGTTAGTTAGTTAAATATTAAGAAGTTATTAATTATTTAAATCGTTGACAATGAATGTTTAATATTTGTACTGTATAGTTTATATTTTAAGTACATGTTAGATTTAATCATTATTAATTAAATGACTATCTAATTATCTAGTGAACCATGTCTTGAATTGTTTAGAAATATAAAAATTAAAGGAAAAAGACATGAATAATGTTTTGAAGTTGTAATTTAGTTTGTGAGGAAGTTGCAATTTTAAAACTTATCCCATATTGTTTATTCTCCCTCCTAGTTTGAACATTATATAAACAAAGGTGTGGTCATCCAATTTCACATTAAAAAATGTGTGCAAATGGGATGAGCCATTCAAAAGGTTTAACCCAAGACAAAAATAATAATTGTGCACAATTTTAAACTATCTACCTCCTGAACCTACTTATTTATCTAATTAAGTAGGTGTCTAGTTTGACCTACACACCTAGGTTGACACCTATGTACCTACTATATGAATACGAATTTAGCCTAGGAAGGTAGGACCTACCTACCTACCTTTTGCTTAAGTAGGTAAGTAGGTATTTAACCTAAGTTTGTAAACACCTATTTATGTGCCTACCTAGGTACCTACAAACTTAATATTAATATTTTTATTAAATTCATTTTAAAAATGCCACATGACATATTTACATTGGGCCATGTATCATAATATATATCATCCAAGTAAGTGAATTGAACATCCCATATTATTTCAAAATAATAATAATAATAATAATTTAAAATAATAAATATTGGGACATGTGATAGCACATCATTTGTCTTTAATAGTGACCAAAATAGTCGCATTTTAGTCGCATGTGACAATACATATACAATGGAATCAAAAGATGAACTTATATTGATTGATTTTTTATTCATCCAATACCCCTTGTCATTTGCAACTAGCATTGCATGCGACTTGTCCAATACGACTAAGGGGATTTTAGTTGCAAATGTCGTTTGTGACTAAAATTTAGTTGTAAAAACTAGTTGAAAATAAATGTTTTTCTTCTAATGAAAATTAATGTTTTTTTTGTCAATGATTATTGTAAGGCTTGATCCGCCCAATCATCTAGGGTTATTTGGTTCCTGATGATTGCCAGTAAACATGGCAACATCCCTAACCTTTCTAAATGTTGTCTAAAAGACTTGAAACAAAAAAACATTTAATGGTTGCAATGCATGTGATGTGTGAGATGGTAATGTGATCATGTCTAACCCAATATCTTTGGATTATTATATTGCTTTTAAGGTGACATGGTTGCCATGCCCATCCAAAATTAACAAATGTCTATTGTTGATTAACACCTCATTTGGAATTGACCTTTTAAAGAAAGATATAAATTCCTTAAGTAGGAAGGTAGTCATCCAGGCTTTTTTTTGCATGGCCATACATGTACCTGGTTTACAAAACTAAATGTAGTCATCCTTTAGTCTTGTGCCTTTAAACATGTAGAAACCATGTAGAACACCCCTTAAAACATTGATTGCATGGTTTACAATTAGCCATTCTTGAAACTTGGGAATGGTACTATAAACTGCATTGGATATTCTCTTAGCTTGCTCCAAACTATCTACTAGTTTGAATTATTGTTTCATCAAAATTCCATATATGATCTAGATTGTAGTTGTGTTAGATGTATAATGTTTAAAAATTGTTATAGGAAGAATTATAGGAGTTGGGTGTTAACCCTTGTGTTTTGCAAATCTTTAATCCTTCTGCCTATCTAATATTAACTACTAGGTGTTTTATGTTTGAATCAATACCACTAATTGTTGCCACATATTCCATTCCAAAATGGTGTAGCCATTATTTGTGTTAACTCTACAACTTTCATTTTTAGTTGTTGTAGGCTTATGGACAATTCACATTCACCTACAATTAATGTCCATGTAATCATTGCTGCATCGCCTTCTTCAATAAAGACACATATGGGCCCCATTTTCCTTGATATGGGTTTTCCATTTAGGTGGTCAAAAATGGAACTCATTGGAATGTTCCATGCCCTACTTGCCTTCTGTAGGGAATATGTCCCATTCTCAACAACATCCATTGCTAATTCCAAGGCCTCATATGTCCATATGTCTCTTCTAGTTGTTAACAACACTTGATTCATTTGTGTTGATCTCTTGCTTTGTGGCTCAAGAGCAAGTGGAAAATTTTCTTTGTTTGCTACATGGGGCAAATGATCTTTGTTTGTTATTTGCAAATCTAGAATGTTGCTTTGATGTACGAGGGAATTGTTTAAGTTCATGATTGTTTTGAACTTCTTGGTCCTAGCCTTTAGCAACTTGGTGGAGTGCGTTCCATGCCAACCAAGGGTATCCCTTTCTCTTCCCTATAAATAACCAAAGAATCCAATTCAAATGTAATAAATTTGGGAATCTTGCTATGGCATGTTATAGGAGTGCTACATTAAAGTAGATTAGATTATAGAACTCTGAAAAATCATCCCATATTAAATCAATGTCTTGTGTTCATGTTCATGTAGTTGGAGGAAATATGTAAGAGCGATTGATATGACTTACTTGATCCTTAGCTCTCTTGAAGGTTCTTGATGCAACATTTTGAACTATGGATTTATGGATCCAACAATAATCCAGATACTTCTTGAACATTTGATTGTAAATCTGATCTATAATTTCTATTTAGAAATTTTAATGTTGGTGCTTCTTCTACAAGCTCTACTTTGACATTGAGATCTAATGTTTGGAGATCTATTTTTGAACCTTGGTTTTGTTCATCTACTTGGCACTCTACTTTCACTTGCAAATTTGTCTCTTTTAGATCTACTTTTGAAATTAGTTCTTATTTTTCTTATTTTTTCATACCTAATTTATGTAAGTAAACCTTCAAACTTGAACTTTCATTTTCTAATTTCATTGGTAGACTCACATTTCCTACAATTGTAGCACTAGGACCTAGGAATTTAAAGCAAAGTTGGAATTGCTTTTCCATTTTGGGTCGTAGATAAAACATACTTAGAGGGAGATTGTTTGGTACAAAATGATGTAAGCCTTGGTTAAATTTAAACTTTCATTTGTGTTAAGTTGTTTTTTTTGAAGGAATGCAAAATGCTTTTGCATAATAGGAATCTTCAAGGACTTTCCATTAGGGGACTAATAAATGTGCTTCTTTAAACTCCTCAAAGATCTTATGTCCTTTGTTGATCCTTGTGCATTGTATATTTGTCGAGGTTTAGGGCTGATTGATGAGTAGTTTGTTATCCTTTAATGTGAACCCAAACCCCCATAACCAAACATTTACTTTTATTGCTTTATTATTTCCTATGTTTTGTTTTGTGAAATTTTATGGATCCCACCCCAAAGTTGAACATTACAACCCTAGTATTGTTTTATTTTGTACATGAAAAAGTGTTGATCCCACCCTTTAACCAAACACTATTTTTTTTTTTTTTGAGTTTGATTTTGTGGAAATGAAGAACCACCCTTTTAAAAAATTATCAACACATTCCAATGCATTGGTCCTTGTTCATCACTGCACAATGTTACACATAATGTAAGTAAAAATGTACATACGTATACCCAAAACTGCACATAATTATTTTTTTAAGTGTACTTTCCCATGCTCAAAATCGTGCACTAAAATCAAGTGTCCATGTGTAAAATGTAAAAAGGTTGAACACATTTTTTCAAGATTGGGTGTTGGGTCATTATAAATGTTTTTGAAAATGCATGCATTCGTTCATTGGCATTAATATGCACAAGAAAGGTGCTTGGTCATCGGGTGATGTTTGATGGGCATGTTTATCCTACATGAAAAAATGGATTTTGTTTTTTATGGGCATGTAACTTGATGTAAAGAGTTTGTTACTTATGTAATTATTTAAAGGTTAAGTTTGGTAATTTATTTGGTGGTTAGGTTTTATAATTTAATAATGATTTAGTGAGTCATCACTGATCAATCATGGTTTTAATTAATGTGCATGATTCGCACATGATAATTCATGAAGAAAATCTTTGCTCACATTAATATGCATGGTTCAAAGATGGTGACTCATAAAATAAGTTTTTGCACAAATTAATGTGCATGTTGCATCACATGGCAAGTTAAATCATATAGTGAGTCATGTGATGTGTAAAATTTTAGGAATTATTGTATTTAATTTTTTTTAGTTACTATATAAGTGGGTGTTTGGAACCTTTGGAAACACTTTCACTTGATGAGAACAAGTTGTTATATGAATTCAAAATTTCATAGAATATATTTGTGAAGAGGATTGAAAGTTTTTGTTTTCAAAGGTTTTAACATAGTTTATAAGTGTGTGAAATCCATGATAAAAAAAATGGTGTGGCATAATAGTTGTACATTGAAAATAGGAAGGTGAATGGATATTTGTGCAAAAAATAACATAACTTTTCATAGTTATATAATAAACATACATAATTTCAATCCTATACTCGCTTGTGGTCTACAAGCAATGTTCAACAATTGCATTGAACTTGATGTCACATTTAATTGACGCTTACCAAGATGGATGGGTTGGTAGGCACTAAAAATAAATGCTTATTTATGTGTAAATCGTTAACATCTAGTTGCTTAGTAATAATCTATTTTCTTACCTTTTCTCTTATATATATAGGACCTATTTTATACATAATGGGTTGCCAAGTTAACATGGGAAATAAAACAAGGGGTGTGTCACATTGTGGCCTTGCCTTTAACATTAAAATGTATCTAAGAGCAAAAGAAGAATCATGGAAACTCAAATATTTCACCATCCAAAATTATAATCTTCCAAAAATCCTCTAAAAGAAACCAAAATTCTTCAAGATATTATAACTCTATAATTGATCTGAAATCTCAACAAAAGCCAAAATATCATCTTTCAAAAATCCTAATATAAAAAATAGACCTATTATTATTATTATGTACCTAGGGGCCTATAAAAATCCCTTAAGCTACTATATTCTATAATGAATCTAAACACAACATCCTTGCCAACAAAAAAAATTGTGGTGCGAGGCATTCCAACCGAACAGAAGCACCTCTCAGCTCGACATCAATTGGCTACTTAGTTACAGCAACACATTTTGAGGTTCATCCATAGCTGAGTGATAACAGGCATCCAATGGATGGTGCGCTGGTGGGTGCTGGTTCAGTGTGGCCGCCAAAATTTTAATAACTAACCCAACAAAGCATCCTGTAGATCCCGTGTTACAAGTCAGTTAGTTGCAAACGTGCGATTTGAGGTATAAATGTGCGACAATTAGAGTCATAAATGTATGTGCAGTAGCAGGTGTAGGTCCTTTCAGGCTTACGTGCTGCTTTGTCCCATCAATGCACCGAAATGTTGAAGCAAGCAAGCAAGCAAGCAGGCAGCCAGAAACAAACAGCAGGAGCAGGAGCAGCAGCCGCAGCCGAGTCATTTGATTAATGAATTTACCATTAACATCCCTCATTTGTGCTACAATGGACCCCACGTCTCCCCACGTCTGAGGCCCTGAGAGCATGGGGGTTATAGAACCCAAAAAAACCACACACACAGGCGCTCCTCCTGGATCTGACATCACCAACCAGTTCACATGGCGGAAGTTTCACCTTTTCTCACACTTTTTCTTGCTTTTTTTCTTTTTCTTCTAGTGTTTTCTTTATTGGCCTTAAAACGCCTTGGTGCATATTTATATTGTGTTTAGATTCATTCTAGAACACAGTAGCTTCAGGGATTTTGGCGCCTAGGTAGTAGGTCTTTTTTTTTCCAAGGCACACATCAGCAGAACCGACTGACAAGCTGTTTGGCAAACACCCCAAAGTCAGGCCCAATAGAAGATAGCAAGATAGCAAGATACCCCCCCTCAGAAACATCAAAGAACTGGCAGTTTTCATGGAAGAACTGGCAAAGAACCAGTGGTTAGGAAGGCAATTTTTTGAATATTTTCAGAACAAATGTTCTATACATTCAATTTTTATTTATTTTGCCCCCACCCCTACTAGGTGAGTGGGTATATACCTGAGTTGATACTCAATAGGTACCTACAGCTGCTTCTAATAACCGCACAACACTGGTTTAAAACATTGTTGGGTGGTTCTCACTGGGACCTCGGTTCTCAAACTAGTTCTCACAATGAGAACCAAATGGTATCACATTTGGTAATAACCAATTTGAGAGCCGGACTGATGGTTCTCACCTAAATGAGAACTGGGTTATTGAGAACTCATTCCTTTTTATAAAAAAATTTGAAAATCAGGTTAGTTGGGTGCGTTCACTAATCAATGAGTCAATTTGTTTACTTTGTTTTAAAGGACTATAGTCCTTTTGCCAAAAAAATAAAATTCATAGAAAGGATATTTTTAATTTTTTTTAAAAATTACTTTTACTTATTATAGTTTCGTCAATATATCACATGTTCTTTGTTAATCATTTTTGAATAAATATGAAAAAAAATTAAATGTAAGATTTTGGACCAGATTTATGTGTTTCGTTTTTAAAAATGGTCACAATTTCAAATCATGCCAAAACATGTTAACTACTTTGAGGTTTTTTCTTTTGTATTATAAATTACAACTTTCTTTTAAACACCATTTACATTGCATCACATTTACATGTCATAAAGGACTCGTGAACATCAAATAGAATCATTTTTTCAATCTTTTTGAAAAAAATCAAATTATAGATTCCTTAGACTTTGAGTGCTTTTTATGTGTGTCTAATAGTCCCATATTATTACCAAAAAAATCAACATCAAAGTGTTTGTATATTATGAAAATCAAGGGCCCCTTTGTGAAACTAATAATGTTTGACAAAATACATGTTCAACTTAAAAAGTCATTTGCTTTACTCAAATCAAAATTCAAAATTAAAAGATCCAATGGTTCAATTTAGATTTTTCAACATCCATATTAGTCATAAAGCATAACTTGCGATGATTAACATGCCATTAAAGGGGCTCCCACATAGGCATATATAAAAAAGTGCAATTTTGAACATGATTTGACTTGGTTTTTGACTTGTTGTTTTGTGTTTTTACCTAGTTCTATGAAACAACCCGAACTTGGTTTTCAAGTTAGTAATTAGATTAAGTTAGTTGATAGGTGGCACCCAAGTGTATAAAACCCCTTTTGGGTTTAGTCATTCCTAATTACAATTAGGAATTTTGTTTTTCATGTTCATCCTTTGTGTTGCTTTTTCACATTGCTCCTTTGTGTTGCTTTCTCACATTGTTAATGCTGCTATTGGTTCGTCACACGACTGTTGGTTCATTGCATTGTGTCATGTTGTTAATGTTGATGTTGGGTTTACTTTTCATAACACCAATAACGTTAATGGTGGTACTTTTAGTTTGTCACATTATTAATGCTACTATTGGTTTGTTGCATTGTTGGTGATGTTCATTGCATTGTTAGGTACATGCATGAACCACTCCCCCTTTCATTGTTTTTTTGCATTGTTGTTTTGTGTTGACGGTTGCTATTCTCATTACAACTGTTTTGAAGTAATACCCCCATCGCCATCACCTTGCATGTGGTCTGTTGGTTGTCCATCATGTTGTACATTTCCAATTAACAAGTGTTCACCATTGCCATTTCCCCCTTGTGTTGCTAATGTTGATAATTCGTTGTGTTACATGGTGAGGTTCTACCTTTGCCCATTGCCTTGTTTAGGTGGTGAAGTTCTTTTACAATTACAAACAAAGGAAAAAAAACGCGAGTTTTTTTTTTTTTTGGGTTATATATATTTTATATTTTTGCTTTCTTTTTGTTTTCCTTTTTTTCCATTTTTTTAGTTTTTTGAAGTTTATTCTCAAGGTTTATTGTTGGTTTAAAATAAACATAATTGTCTTCTATTTGCATATGTTTGTAAAAAACAATTGAGGAAAGTTTTGAATAATTTATAAATCCTTTTTTTATTGCTTGCATTTTAGGTTGTAGGGAAAGTTTCAATGTTTTGGTTTATCATACAATTGTTTGGTTTTTTTTCTTCATCTCATTTTTTTTTGTTGAAAATGGCCCAATTTTTTTAAATGAAAATTTGATAAATGAAAATGCATGTGAAGTGTTTGTGAATGGTGTAATGGAAGAAAAATGTTTGCAAGAATGTGAAATAATCCTTAGTCTTCAAATAAAAACCAACCAAATTCCAAAAAGTGAAAAAAAAAAAAAAAAAAAAAAAAAAAAAAAAAAAAAAAAAAAAAAAAAAAAAAAAAAAAAACATAAGAAAATTGTATGATCAAAGAACAATTTGGAAGTCACATGGTACAAATTCTTTCTATTGGGTTTTTTGTGTGTGAATGATAAGAAAAACATTGATGTGAATTTTTTTTTAACCATGAAATGTATTTTTTGTTACAATAATCCAATTTTGTTTTGTAACCTTAAAACCCAATAAAAGAAAGTCTTGATTTCATACAATACAACAAATGGGATAAGATCATTAAAAAAAATGTGAATATAGACCATTTTATTATTATAAAAATGTTTGAAAAGGATATGAACAATCCATATAAAGGAGAAATGGAGAAACAAACTACCAAAAAAAAATCAAATTCTTATGGCAATGCAATTGTCAATTTTTGTGTTGCCAAATATTTTTTCCAAAAGGATCATATGTATGAATTTTTTTTTATTGAGGACATGGGCTTGTTGATTGTCAAAAATCATATATCAATGCAATTTGTGGAAAGTCTATGTATGAAATGATTATGTGTGAAATTTGTGTCCAAGACTTGTATTTCCTTCCAAAAAACAATTTTCATAAAAGATGTTCCTTGGGTTGGTGGAAAATGTTTTACTAACTTTGGTATAACGTAATTTTGTAACAACGAGCTTTGATTTTTGGATATCAAAAGGTTCTAATGACATATTTGCCCTTGTGATTAACTTTTTGGGAATTGATTGGCAACCAAAACACGTCACACTTGGTCTTTTTGAATTCGCAAATATAGACGAGAAAACTTTGATCAAGAACTTGATTGAGTTATTACAAAAATATAACTCGAAAATTAGATTATTTTTTATGTGAAATACGAGGGATCTAACTTAAACATAATGACTGTTACAATGAACACAATTTTTAATTGACATTTTAGGTTTGGAGGAAAATTATCAAGGCACTTGTTTTGGCCATGCATTTTTCAAAGCTTGTTAATATGCCACAACAAATGAAAAAGTTTGTAAATACTTAACATATGTTTCTATTAAGATTACACAAAGAGATCCACAAAAGTGTATAACATGACCCAATTGTTTTTTTAAAGATCAACACTTGAGTGAAACAAAACATGTGTTGAATCTTATTTGGGCCTAAAGAAGTTCAATACTCCAATGAAAACAAAGTAACTTTTTAATCTAATGTATTGTTGTAATGAAAAATATATATGTTGTAGTTTTTAAAATTAATTTCAATTATTAGTTTGAGTTCTAGCATATTGTTTTATCTTTTGTAAATTTGCTAACAAGATTATCCTTGTTCAATAAGCATTGTAATTTCAAAAATCAAAATTTCTTTATTAAAATGATTGCACAAATGCCTCCTCCTTTGTCATGGCACATCTTTCAAATCATTGTTGATGTCTTTTTTCTTGTTGTGTATGTTTATGTTCTTAATCAATCAAAAGGTCATTGATTGTGAAGTGATGCTTTAAAAGTTGTCATCTTCATTTGTTTGAAATTGTAAAAAGAAATTTGAATTTTAGTTTTTAAAAATAACTTTATGGAAGAGGGCTCCATTGTTGTTCTTGCAATAGGTTTTTTTAGCTTCTAACATTAGAAAAAATAAAATTGTGATGTTGTAATTTTTATTTTTTAAAAAAAAACTATGAAGAAAAGAATGTTCTTAACATCATGTCTTTGATGTTGGATCCTAGGTTTTTGAACTTATATTTAGTGTCTTCATTTAGTGGCATTAAGCAAGGTAGGGCCATTGTTGAAGAATGTGATAGAAAAATCTTGTATTCCATGTTATTAAAATGTTAACATCATTTCCATCCCCCTTGTTTGAAAATGCCACTATTTGACCAAACATTGATGAAGATTATAATTTGGACATTTTTGAGATGATATCAAACACAAATGAACCTACGAAAAAACCTATCAACATGGAACTTCTAATTTTCAAGGTTTCAAGTGGATGCAATAGATTTCAAATGTTTTTTTCAATGGTGAGAGAAACATGAATCTATGGTTTTTTACATTTGGATTCCTTGCTTATCAAATCTTAAGCATTGTTGGTTCACAAATTGAGACTAAAAGGATTTTTTTTCTTTCACATGAATATTTATTAATATTAAAACATGAAATTTGCAATTGGATATTTTAGATACATTTATTTTTTTGAACAAAAATTGGCCCAATGATAATAGGATTGGTTGTAAACCAATGGAATTAATTGAAATTAATTTTAGAGTTAGAAGATAAATTAAAAAGAATTGAAGGAACATTTGAAAGGGATGAGATTTTGGAAATAAGATTTATTATGAAAATTTTATATAACAATTTCATAATTATTTACACAAGTTTGTTTGTATTTTTCAAATTTTTTCAATTGATTTTTTTTAATGAATATAAAATTGAGATCCAAATTGTGAAAACTGGATATGAAAAATAACAAATATCACATTTGTGAGAATCATATTGTTTGAGAATTGGCTTGATTGAAAAAAATAAATATATGATAACCTAATTACTTATCATAAGGTTTTTTTAAAAATATAAATAACTGAATTTATTTTTTCAAATGTTGGGAAGAACAAGAACCGATTGTTCTCATAAAAAAAAAGGAGAAAACAACCCAACACTAGCTTAAACCCTTTAACAAACCTAAACCCTAAAATCCAATTAGAGTTTAAGGAGTTTAAGGGTTTAGGGAACCTTTACAAAACCAAAAACCCTAAACCCTGAAATTCCATCAGGGTTTAAGGTTATTAAAGAAAAGGGTTTTAGGGTTTAGGGCATGCCAATGTTGTGATATTCTTTAGGTGGAAAAATTGAATGCCACAAAAGTGTTGCAAGGATATTTGCATGCTCATATTACAACAATGTCGTCATGGTGTCTCTTCAAACGCACTTAAATATTCCAATTAATCAAAATCAAAATTTCCAAACAATGACAAAGAATGTTGGCTTATTTATTAGCCATTGTAATTAGGTTAGTGCATGGGCACCATATCTATTGGAAATTGATGCCAAAATGGTATTCCACAAAATGTATGGTTTAGATGTTTAGTGGAGGTAAATGCAATATAAAATTTCAAAATGCCATGTGGCATATTTCAAGCATTTTCAAAGTACATTTTTTTTTTTCTTATTGCCTTCTTTTCACAACATTTGATTTATTTTGTCATAGTTATATGAATAGTTCTTAATTACATCGACAATAAAAATAATCCAATAGTTGTCAATTTATTGAAAATAAATTTTAAATGATTTTGAAATAAATTGCGTTTGTTCCATCTTGGTTATGACCATGCATTACACATCCAATTTACTTGTTAGAAGAAAGAAAAAAGAAAACCCAACATTTAAAAAGGAAAAAATACTAATACCCTTCATAATATTGAGCACTAGGCCTACCTCCACTCCGGGTCCCAAAAGGGACCAATTAGTTGCACATTAATTTGAATGGTGGGATTGTATCTGATTTTCTTATTTACAAGATTGAAAAAAATCATGATACAACACTACCAACCTACCAACACATTAAGGCACATGAATATAAACACAAGTTCATTTTTGTTAGTTGTTTTGTGTTGTGTGAACAAAACATGAGTAACCCACCAAGTGCAATTCATTAAGGCTTCAACAACCGCAGATGGAGTTTTAAATTAAGTGAAACCATCGCAAAGTCTTTTTGGACTAAATTCATCACTTATGGGATAATAATTGCCCATATTGAGGCAAGTAGTATTTGACAATGGTCCAATAAATAAGTATGTTAGCTTAATTAAACCATCCAATTGATAAATAATAAAATGAGATAGCAATTCTCTCCATGTCTTGCAACATCTCAACTGCAGTACCCTATAGGCACTTTCATATTAAATCTGAGCAACATGATGATCTAAAGTTCATGTTAGTTTGCAATTTTTTCCATTTATGATGAGATAATATTCAACCTCTTCAAATGAATTCATTACATTGAATTTGTTAAGGTTTTTTTAAAAATTAATTTAGGTGCAAAAACAATAGATGGAACATTAGTTTTAAAGTCATGTTTTTAGAGATTTATGAATGAGATTAAGATGGTATTTATCACTAAACTAATATATAGGAGAAATTTGCCACCTCTGAAGGAGAATGCTCTTATGGAATAATAATTTGTGTGTCACAACTAGTAATTCTGGTGTATATATATATAGTCCTTGAGCCTGGAATATCAATTACCCAACCATGCTTGTGTGACCAGAGGCAATACTACTCTTATACCAGGAGTAACCTGATAGGGGACCTAAGGTATTACCTATTTTACACTCTCTTTATACCAATTTCAATACTATGTTTTTTTTACCTACTTCATACCAGCCAAAAAGGGGTTTTGGACCTCATATCAAGACCAGGCTGGTATGAAGTCATTAAATGGGACCAAGCCCAATATGAGGATCAGGCTGGTGTGAAATTTTTAAAAACTACCCAATACCAGGACCGGGCTGGTATGTTTTTAAGAAAATGAATACCAGACCAACACTGGTGACAATTGACAAACCCTTTTTAAGACAATTTTGTTAATTGGCCTTATTGAGGGCTCCTAATAGAGTTTTGAGAATGGACTTCCCTTGTAAGAAGAAGTCCAGCAAAAGTCAGTCTGTCTTTGTTCCCTAACTTGACAGCCCCAATTTGAGTGTGGTCATAAAGTGTGCAAAATTGGGTACCATTTCATGAAACTGGCTATCACCAGTTCAGCTGTTTCAACCCTAATTTGAGTGTGGTCATGAAAGTGAGCCAAATAGGGTACTGTTTCATGAGACTGGCTATCACCAGTTCAGCTGTTTCAACCCCAATTTGAGTGTGGTCATAAAGTGAGCCAAATTGGGTATCGTTTCATGAAACCGGCTATCATCAGTTCAGCTGTTTCAACCCCAATTTGAGTGTAGTCATAAAGTGAGCCAAATTGGGTACAGTTTCATGAAACTGGCTATCATCAGTTCAGATGATTTGCAGGATCTTATTCCCACAAAGCTTGATTGAAGAATATGAGCAGGCAGTGAAGCTGCAGCAGCAGGTAAGGCAAGTCCAAAATTGGGGGTGAAACTCCAATGAAGACCAAATTTAAAAGTGATAAAGCTAGTTTAAATCCCTGTTTGTTTCCTATGCACAATGAAGTTTCGTCCTGATTTTTCTCATTTCAACCCCAGTTTCGACAAAAGTTTGAGGGCACTTTTTTATATGGATAACTAACTAGTGTCACAAGAAACTTGGCAAAGTCATTCAGCAAATGTTGTGAAGAAGAAGATGAAGAAGAAGAAGAAGAAGCCCATGCAATTGCTAATCATCTTGAGCTGCATAATAATGAATAGGCAGAGCCAGCAGCACCTTTGTGGCTTAATGAAGGTAAATCAAGAAGTGAGTGACAGAAATAATGTCTATCATTGTCTCTCACGGCAGCTTCTCTGTCTGCACACACTACAACGCTGCTTCCACGACACCAAAGAGGCTGCCTGATGGTGTGGGGATAGCTAGCTAGCTAGCTGCAGGTTGACCTGTGCTGTAGCACCCAGCTGAGAGCTCCCCCCTCACACCTCCAAAAGGAAAAAGATAAACAAATGCTGCCGAAGGCATGCATGAATCATCCATCATGCAGTAGAGACTCCAGACAAATCTCTCAAGTGCCTGATTATATATCACAGGAAATGCTTCACCTAGAATTATGGTAAACCAAAGTACCCTCGTACATATACACCTTCGCAACTTTGACACATGTCTATACAATAATTCATTATTTTAATTTTTGAATTTTTTTTCATTTCGAAAAATGAAATATCCTTGAAGATTCAGTCTTTTCTTTCTTTCACAAAATTTAGTTGTTTGCCACCCAAAAAAAAAAAATTCAAAAATTTTATTTATTTTTTGATTGTTTTCAACATTTCTGACAATAATATGATTAGTGTTGAAGCTGCCAAGGTACTATGGTACTTGCATGTGAAGACTCATTGCACTTGGTGCAGTGACTCCGAGTGGTCACTGAGTGCCCGCAAAAGTGTATGTGTAACTTGGGCATTGCTCATCGTACATTTTGCAGGCAACAACTTGAGACAAAACTAAGTTAGGTGGAGTTTTTACACACTTTGGATGAGTGGTACACTCCTTGTGAAGCTACACATTACATGTGGCTAGAGTGAACCAGCACCCCTCCTTGATTGCACCATGAATGAAGGGATGGATGGATGGATGGATGGATGGATGATAAGTGGTCAGGATACTGTTCTCTGTTGGGTTCCAGTTCCCTACCTAACCAAAGTGGTACACACCCGGTTCCAGTCTGATTCTGGTTCTGGTCCAGGTTGCTCAGAAGTGGACCAGAACTGAAAGTGAAACCAGAATCTCTTTTGAAGAATCGATCACAGGGCCCCTTGAAGGAGTGCAACCAGATAATAATTAAGTATTTTAAATATAGCACCATTATTATATTAAAAAATGTAATTGATTATTTTTTATTAGTCAAATGAGTGCAATGCCTTTGCCTGTCTTTCTCCCTTTTTCCAAACCCCCTCCCCACCCCCCCCCTCTTATGGTCCCATATGGTTCTCTATGTTTCATCACATCTTTCATGTCCATGTATATGCCCAAAAAGGGGTTAAGTAAATAGGCTTGAAAGAGATATATTATTACATTATTTTAATATACGTAACATAGACATGAAAGGCCACATGTCAATTTTTCCTTTCATCTCCATCTAGGTGAGTAGGCTTGAATAGGGAGATAAGAACAATACAAATAGACATATATCATTATTTTTATTATATTGATTTGGTTTAATATTGAACTAACTTTGGCCCAATTGTTTTTGAATTTATAAAATATGTGAGTAAATATGTAAGGTCTTATATATTGTTTGTTGGGTAGATTTTATAATTTGTAATATGTTTATTCTTATTTTAAAATTAAAATTAAATAAATAATACATACATATATATATATAGTGGGTTCAATTAGTAGATTATGAGGGAGCTTGTCTCAAGATCTCATGTATTGTTTTCCATTTGTATGTTACATATTGCATCTTTTAACTATTATCAATCGAAGGCTAATTATTCCTTTTGAAAGCAAGTTTGTTCAACTTTGTCTTAGAATGATAATTTTATTTGATTCATGTCTCTCTCTCATTTCCATTTTTCATTTGTAATTTAAATATTGTTTACTGTTTAGTTTACTAAACAATTGATTATCAAACTTGTATATCTTTACGAAATATTTCACAAGGTCTATGAGATAGTGGTTTTGGGTCACAATGAATCATTGACAACAACAAAATGATGTGCAAAATTAATAGTGCCATAATAAATTTGTTCAACCCCTCATGTATAATGGCTTAAAAGTAATTATTTTATATTTTATCATGATTATGTAAGTTGTTAAGCATGTTACATTGCAATATCATAGGAATTGTTTTCAAGTTAGGTTTCTTGTTCTATTTCTATTTTTTCATTTGTGTGTTAGGAATTAGTTAGAGGATTGAACTTGCATTGGACAATATTAATATCTGAAATTACAAATTGTATTGGCATATTGTTGTCTAATCTCAGAATTTCTTAAATTTAAGTTGTAATGAAAATTGCAGTAATGACCATTTGCTACTCCTACCATAGTGAGAGGACTTCCTAAAAGGTATTTAGGCAACTACTTTTCCATGTCCCAATTCAATGTGCAAGTGATCCTCTTTTGAAAGAAAAATCTTCATTTATTTTCTAAGCTTCATAAACTAAAAATTTAAATGAATATAGGGAAACTAAAATATGTGCATATAAAAAAATAAAGTGACAATAGGGTGGGGGGGGGGTGGGATCCCTCCTTTAATACCCCTTCAAATCTTTGTTTGATGTAGGTAGTCTATAATTTTTAGCACATAATATTCCCCTCACCAATATACACACTATCATTTTATAATATAGTTGCCTAGATGGCATCTAGGGTTTCTCAACCATTTTCTACAATCCATAAATATTACTTTTTCCAATTTATTTTATTTGGAAGGCACAAAGGTTTTTTTTAATGCAATACCCTCACTTATTAGCATTTATATGTGCATTCAAAACAAAATAAAGTTCAATTGTAACTAACAACCAAGACTAACAAAAGATATTGCATTTCCATTGCAAAATAATAAATGGCCTAAATGTAAAAAATCTTGAATTGTAGATATTAGTTCTAGTTATGAACAATCAACTATTGCATGAAAAAAGTGGTATCAAGTTCTAAAGTATAATTGTAAAAATGGATTACAAATATGTTTGACAATTGAACTTAAAATTTTGGTTTATGCTTCAAAAATGAAAATGGTATAAGAATGTAAATAGAGTGTAAGGTTTGTGGGTTAACATCTTGTATAGTTCGAGGTAGCATACTTTAAGTTACTCCATGGAAACAATAGTATGCAACATATGTGGGACTTATATTTTCATAGAAAGTTAGATTATTTTGTATTTTGGAGCTTCAATTTTTTAAGTTGTCAAAACACATGTTAGGTTGGGTTTTTAACATTAAGATGAAGGCACCCAAGATTATGCACATGCTAGACCATTCATTTTGACTCGTAGTGTTCATTTCACAATACCTACTAGAGCACAAATGAAGTTCTTGCCAACCCTTTGCCAATGAGCTTGATTTGAGGGTGCCAACAACTTTTTAGGTTGGGTATGCAATTGGTTTTCAAAAAACAAAATAAAACAAAATACATCAACATATATTTGATCCATTATAGTAAGCAAAGCCAATATCCAATAAAAATATTAGAATTGTAATTTTTAAGTCATTCCAATATACACACATAATCATTTCATAATATAGTTGTTTAGTTGGCATCTAGGCTTTTAAACAAATAGTTAGGGTTTTTAGACTATTTTTTATAGTATGAAAATATGACTTTTTAAAACTAGTTTTGTTTTTAAGGCACAAAACTTGTTTTTTTATAAATGCAATAGCTTTTTATTAGCACCTATATGTGCATTCAAAACAAAATAACATTAAGTTGTAACTAACAAATAAGATTAACAAAAGATATTTCAATTTTTTTACAAAATAATAATGGCCTAAAGGTGGAAAACCTTGAATTGTACATATTAGTTGCAATTCTAAAAAATAAACTATTGCATGAAAAATGTGGGATCAAGTTCTAAAGTATAACCATTAAAAACTCCACATGTTCAAATAAAAATGGATTATAAACCAATATGTTTGAAGTTTGAATTTTAAATATGTATATACATAGAAAATGAGAATGGTATAAGAATGTAAATATAGTGCAAGGTCTGGGGTTAAACATACTTTAAGTTATTCCATGGAAACATTATTGTGCAACATATGTGGGACTTCGAATTAACAACTTAGTTCCACATTTCATACACATGTGTTATGCCATTAATCAATTTTAAGTTACTAAATTAAAATAATATTTTTTGGTGTAAGATTTAATTTCGTTTTTATATTCACATCATGTATTATTAATGTTAAACTAAAAACTAGTAAAGGTTCAAAAATAGTTGGGCAAGGTTTAGCTTACCAACTTAATTTCACATGTCATAATATATATTTGATTCGTTTATTATATAACAACTCTAGCATTGAAAAACTACGTATCATTATTTTAAAATCACACCCATAATAATTTCATGAAAATTATGTTAGCGGTAAAATGGGTTTATTTTGATGATATTTGAAATTAAAACCACAACTTATATGGATTCATATATTACTTGTGTCAACATGGATATGGTCGAAGTACCCAAAATTCACATCTCCACGCTACACCAGATCACATCCTATTCCATTATGACAACTCCATTCAAATCCATTTGAATGGAATACGTCCAACCCCGCCCAAATGTCCCCAACAAAAATCACTACCAAACCATTAGTCATTATGTATAATGGTCTCCTAACGGACCACTCCAGAAATACCATTGGCATGGATTTAATTGTAATTTTTATTTTATTTTATTTTCTTGTTGTTGCCTACCGATGGAATGGGTCGCATGTTTTTTTTACTAGTGCTTGGAATGCAATATGGAATGGGCCTCCACTCCCCATGCAACTTTATTTCACATGCAAAGTGTTTGTAAAGAGTTGAAAGGTTTGCAATTAGTTTCATGTCATGTTTAAATACCATGTGGAATCCCAAAATTACAATCGTGGCATTGAGGCATTATGCCCAATGGAGGTTGGAAAAACATTGTACATGTTATTATCAAAATGATGTCTAATGCACATGTTAGAAAAAAATCTCTTAAAGCATTGTGCTTCGATTCACTTAGCCCAAACTATTTACACACCTATAAGCTTACATTGGTATCACCCATCAAATAGTTCTACATAGGCACTATATGGGTAAAATGTTATGTTCTACAAATTTGAGACCTAGCAAAGAACTTAGTCAAGTTCCACAAAAGCTTATCCATCATTTTCTAATGCCTCAATGTCAACAATGGCATGGTCCATTCACTCTACTTTTGCTACCAACACTTCCTCCCTTTCTCAATGTCCTTTGCATTATCTCTTACTACACCAACCATTTGCATGTCCATGAACACCCCATCTATGTTTGTTCCAATCATCATGTCCACAATTTCACCATGCACCCGTTGAGCCCGTGTTTCATTTTGCACAATTACTTGCCAATCTCCACCACCCACCTTGTATGGGACAAAAAACACCTACAACAATGCAATGTGCATGGTTCAATACAACTATTGGGAGATCGAGGTACATGTGCAAGCTATCTATTACTCCTAGAAAATGAAAGTGATGTAATTAATCACTACAACATTTATGACATTCCAGTTACAATCCATTAACATTAAATTGCAAGGTGCCAACTCCATTATAATGGAACACACATGGAACACAAGTATAATATTAGTGTAATGTGCTAGTAAAATAAGTCATGTCGCCCCATAGTGACTTGCAAGTGGTATGTGGAAAGTGGATTTTGCCACAAACACATCTATCAAGTGCAACATGGACTTGCAAAAACCCTAAAATTGCCACTCGAAACAATGTACACTTCCATATGCCAATAATTGAAAGCACATTTCAATAGTTGTATGGGAAAGTATGCATGCGGAAATAATTACTAATGTACCATGGATGGTCAAGTCTCTACCCATTATGTTGGGTAAGGCACAAGGCAAGCCAATTAAGGTGAACTAGGTGATGCACCCAACATAATGGGTATGGCAAGGCCATTCATGACAAAAAAGGCTAGGGATTATTTAAAGAAAAATAATAGTTCATTATACATTTTGGTCATTATTATCAATGAATGACCATCACTAGATGATTATGTCATCTAAAATGGTCAAAAGAATTAATTTGCCACCCTAAACCTTAATGTGAAAGCAACCAATGCCAAAATGAAGGCTTTGAAAACTAAATGAATTGTTCAAATAAACATGGTGAAAATTGTGGGCTACTTATGGGTTGTACATGTTGGGCATTTAAGATGAAAACTTATGCGAATGTTATGCTCCAAAAATATATAAACAATATCGACTTTTTTAGTAGTTGGGCATTGAAGTTAAAGGTAAGTATGGTTGAGACTAGCAATTAAAAAATCAATTCAATTTATGACAAATCTTCAACTTCCCCTTCAAGTTTTTAGAACAACACACATAAACAAGACAACCCTACTTGGTATTCATCTTTTTGTAATTAAACACCATGATTGTTCAAAAGGTCTATGTTCTAACCCTTTGTATTAAAATCTTGATTTTAACATCTAATCCCTTGAATATTGAAACTTCAAAATTTTGAATTGTGTTTTCTTGGAAGTTTGGTTGCCCTAAATGCAATTACCCAAAAAAAATCAAAAATCAAAACACAATTAGGCTATCATTTGGATGGTTTCCAAATATATTTTCCATTAAAAATAAGCTAACTAAGTTAGTCACCAAACACATAAGGATTCTAGAAGAATTTTCACACTATGAGGGTTTTTTGGACGCATAATATCCAACAATAATTTGTGCTTTGCCTTTGGGCACATCCATACCCATAAAAATTAGGTGATTTGGTGGAGAGATGCAAAAGTTATGCCTCCCCGAAGGAATGGGAGTCCATGTTAACTATATTTTTCTAAATATTCTTTCCTTAATATATAGTTATTGGGTTTTTGTCCCTTACATAGCTCTAAATACCACATACCCAAAGGTCAAGACTTATTCATGTAGACTTACCTTATTGTTGACCTTCTTTTACAAAGTTTATATAAAGCCCCCATCTAGAACCCCTCCTCATTTGATAATTTCACCATATATATATTTCAATGCAGGGCACAATAATCATTTTTTCAAAATTTGAGGTTTTGCCTTCATTACACATAGTTGCAAAAAGACATCATTTGTGACTCTACAAAATCTTCTTGGCCAGCCCCTCCTTAGTCTTCCTTTAATCCTTATATACATACCTTAGGTGGATATGTTTTAGAAAAATCTATAACCATTATAGCTACTTGCTAGTTGACTACACCATTCTTGCCATTTTCTTATATTCAACTTACACCATATTAGTAGCCAAATGCCCTTCATTACTTGGCATGTTTACAAATTGGCTTACATATCACTGACTTGCATATAACCAGCTTGCATCTAATTGGTTAACATTTTGTCAGCTAGTATCTAGTCAACTTGTTGTCAGATACTAAATGTACATGTTAAGTCCTTGCTAGGTTTCAATGTATTTTCCTACCCATTGTTCTATTTTTCTTAGTGGCTAATTCCTTTCCTTAACATTATCCCCCTTTTACAATTGTCATGTCCTCATACAATTTATCACCTTTGATGTTAATTATTTTGTGTTGCATATTGGAATGTTCCATAAGTTGGTCTAGGAGGAAAGAGTGGGGTGATTTGATTAATTAAAGTTCGACTTGCTACAACTTTGTTTATTATTGGTGATGGCATTGAAGGTTGGTTAACACTATTACAATTCATGGTTTTTCAAAAGGTCTAAGTTTATTAACAAGTAATTTTCTACTAATAGACATATACATTTTGACTATAGGCCCGATGCTTGAATGACATGTGTATTTTTTACTAATAAACTTGACTAAAGTTACCTATTTGATTATATTTCAAAATGAACATCTAGCCAAGTTGAACAAAAAAATGACCAATGGCTGCTAATCAATTGGGACATCTAGTCAAGTTGGACAAAACAAAATGACATTTTTAATCAAGATAGACAATGGTGTTATAGCCAAATGGGACATCCTATGCTTTTTAATTGGTTGAAATAACTACTAACTAAACAAAACAACAATGTAGGCCTACTTACATACCTACCCATTTACCATCTTACAAACTTACCTACCTACCTACCTCATACTTTCCACCTACCATCCTACATACCTACCTACCTACCTCGTACTTCCCACTTACCATCTTACATCCTTACCTATTTATTTATTTACTTAGCTACCTACCTCCTATTTCTCACCTACCATCTTACATCCTTACATATTTACTTATTTACCTACCTATTTACCTCCTACTTCAGTCTACCTACCTATTTATCTACCTCCTACTTCCCACCTACCATATTAAAACCCTACTTACCTCCCTTATACTTCCAACCTACCATCATAAAATCCTACCTACCTACCTCTTATTTCCCACCTATCATCATACAACCCTACCTACCTACCTCCTATTTCTCACCTAGCTACCATCCGAAATCCCTATTACCTACCCACTTGCCTATCTAGCTACCTACCTCCTATGGACTATAAGCTATTTGCTTACCTACCCTTCTACCTACCAAACATCATGCAACCTACCTACTAATTACCTACCTTGCTTACTTACCTACATAATTAATGATGTGAAATAAACAAATGAGATCAAAATTTTGACAAGTTTTGTCAACTTTGGAAGGTGTGGTCCATTGGTAAAAACTTGGTTTATCATTGGAGAGGTGAGGGGTTCCATTCCTAATACTTGTAACCTATATACATGTTTAAAAGGTTAGGGTATGTAGGCTAGGTTAAGTAGGTTAGGCTACCACCTACCTACTTGCATTTTTATGACTTACCTAAACTTATATACAACCTACCTACCTTCCTACATAGACTTACATACACAAATAGTTTTATGGGGTAATAATCTAAAAATATATATTACGTAGAAAATTTGACCAATCATGTTTTTTGTGGACATTTTGACTGCATTTTTTTGTAATAGTGTAGGTGTCCTTAATTTCTTCTTCTTTTTGTTCCTAGGCACCAACTCCTCATCCTTTAAGTTGGTTGGTGATATTTCTTCACTTGGAAGTATGTGAATGACTCATCATCATTGGCAAAGGTCAATGGTTCCTCATAAATGCATTTTCCTCTTTGTTTTGGATCTAATGGGTGAGGTAAACACATCTAGTAATGTACTCAATGAGTCACTTTGGGCCACTTATGTTTGAATGTCCAATGACACATATGATGAATGACAATAATCAAGACGAGAGGATCTTTACCCAAATGCCCATTGCGCATCCCTTTTCGGTTGGCCCATACCTTTAAACAATTAATGGAAAACCAATACCCAATTTCTTCATTTGTGCCAACTCTTGGTAAATTTACATTGCTACTTTCCATTAATTTGGTCATTTTCAAACATAATCCACAATAATTAATCTTGGCCAACTAGGAAATTGCACAGTGAAAATTGGAGCTCCCAGTTGCATTATTTGCCTTCAATAATGGTATTGGTGGTAAGCAACCTTTAAACAACAATAATATCATAATGCATACACCTTTAAAGACCCAATTTCTCCTTATAACCTTGCATAACCTTTGGGTTCATTGTAAATGATGTACCCATAAAGGAGGTTGTACTTCGAGTACTATTTAAATTCCGAGCCATTGACTACCCACATAGTGAAGAATTCCCTTTTTGTGATTCTTACTCCAATCATGGGTGGTGTTAGACCTATTTACAAACAAGTTTGTAACCAATATACAATATAGTAACTTTTTGGGTTTGGAAACGTAGGCAACATGTACTTGACCTTCATGAGAATGTATAACAAGTTGTTGAAAGTTGCAATTTTTAATTGAACATGTTATGCCAACAAGGGAACACCCACTCTTGGTGAATTTAGACTACCAATTGGTCTTCTTTCCCTTGTTTCTTGGAAGAAGTGATGTTTTACATGTGTTTTTTCTAGAGTTATGGTTAGCACAATTGGGATTTCCACTTGTGAAGGCTCAATTTTTTCATGCTCCATAAATGTTTCCTTATGATTACATCCTTTTCCAATTACCATTATGCCTTGCTCACTTTCTTCAAAAACCATGTTTTCATGATTAGTCATTATAGGTTGCTCCTCTCCTAGGTGCAACATATATGGACGTAGTGGTTCTGACTCAACCAACACCTTGTCTTAGTGGATTACTAAAGAGGTATTTTCCACAACAACTATTGTTGTTGCTTGCTCATCTACCAATTCCATTGGTAGATTTATTGTTTTTTCAACTCATGTTGTGTGGGGTACCATTTATATAACGAGAACACAAGTGTAAGCCTTACTTTTAAAATCTTTACTTCTTTTTCATCTAACTATTCATCCTCTTCCTCTAGATGTAATTTCTCCAATAGTTCATCTATGTTGTTTTCGTATCCTTTGGTTTATTCAATATGCCATTTTTGCATACCATTCACAACAAGGTAAGAATTTCCTTGGGTGCTACCACAAGGAACTGTCACACCTTGATTTCATAGACCCATCAAACTTTGAAAAATCATAGGAAACACTTAAATAAATATTTTCATTTTTTTTTATAATGAGTGCATTTATTAGGTTCCATAGATTTTGGAATTTCAATAACATTAAAAATATTGTGTATTTTGATGTTTATAATCATTGCATTTATAAAAAGTTTCAGGAATGTAACATTGGTTCTTTTCTTTAAATTTTAGTTAAAAACAAAAATTTGAAACATAATTTGGGATTTTTCTTGGGATTTTTTTCTAAGTTATTTGGAGGTCATTCTATTTTTAGGTTTTATTAAGAGATTAATTGTAAGTATAATTTAGTTATTTATTTCCAAAGTTAAGGTTATCATTTTATGAAGGGGCCATTTTAATTAAGAATATATATATTTAAAAATTCAAAAAATAATAATTCCAAAATAAACTTCAATCCATATATTATTGCATGCAATTGATAAACATGAGGGAAAAATTTATAATTGTGAAAAAAATAAAAATAAAAAGCCCATGAAAATGATTTGGTTGTTTTTTTGTTCCTTTTTCATTTCTTAAGGTGGTTCCTAGTGGTAACACCCAAGGATACTTTCACCCAACATCATCCAAAACTTCTACAAGTTCAATCAATTCTTGGCCTACAAATCGATCATACAACACCACCAAGTAACTACATATTGGACTGCAATAATTTCCAAGTTTGGCTCTTTAATCTTTATGGCTTGGTTGGAATTTTATGTATGTATCTTTAGTTTTTTAATTTATTTTGTGAAAGTTGCTTCCTTAATTGCCTATCTAGTTGCTTCTTTCTTATGTTGTTATTTCTAAACAACCTTTATAAACTCAAGTTCTTATAACATTTTTTTAACCCATTGAACTCTTGGGTCAATGGTTTTTTTTTTCAAGAATTTTAACTATTGCATTATAGATTTTCTATTGTGATTTTTTGTCCATGTTGACCTTCTACAACAACAACAACAACAACAATGTGTTGAAGCTCATTGGTCATTGACTTTTAATCAATTAAGACATCTAGTCAACTAGGACATCTAATCAAGTTGGACAAAGCAAAATGACATCCTTAGTCAAAATGGACGATGGTGTTCTAATAAAATGGGACATCTTATGTTACCTAAATGGTCAAAATAGTTATTAATTAAGCATGGCAATAACCTACACCTACCTACATACCAATTTACTTACCTACATACCTACCTATTTTGTATTTCCGACCTACCATCTTACATTTTTACCTACCAACCTATTTACTTACATACCTACCTACCTCCTACTTCCCACCTACAATCCTACATCCTTACATGCCAACCTACTTACCTACATACCTCCCACTTCCCACCTACCATCCGAAATCCCTACCTAAATAACGCTTGCTTACCCACTTACCTTGTTAGCTACCTAACTCCCATGGACTACAACTACCTACTTACTTACCCTTCTACCTACCTACTAATTACCTACCTTTCTTACTTACCTACATACCTAACACTATGAGAAATCATGTCCATAGAAACCACATTGCCATGCAACTAGAACTCAAAAACCACTCAAATACAATTGTGTTGCAACTATGTCTTCTAAAGTGCAACTCCTATGCAACTACACTTTATAAATATGGTGATTTAATAAATAGATTTTCACGTTAGAAAATAAGCTAATTGTTTGATAGTTGCACCATAGTTCTAAATGTGTTTTGAATACAATAATTTATATGCACCAAACTTATGCACGTAGTCAACTATGTTTGATTTTTTAAGGAATTGCATTGTAGTTGTAACGTGTAATTAAATTAGGACTATTAAAAACGAGCTACACATTGAGCAATTTTTCTACAACTAACATACAATTTTCATACATGCGATTACAATGTGCATTCCCATTGTCCATGAGGTACAAACTTTGTAATTTGTTTTCAATTATGAAGTATGTTTGTGTAATTGGTTGGCCACCTTGTTGCCACTAAGTGGCCATTATTGTACTATTAGTTCCCCACTATTGTGCCACAACTATGCCATTACGTGGTTACCTAGATGCCATTAGTTGTTACTTATGTGCCATTACGGGGCCACAATATTGGCATTGTTTTACAAATGAATGGCCATTATAGTGTCACTACTTGGCCATCAATAAAGTACTGCATATTCACTATCCATATAAAATGTGAATATGTAGACCTCAAATTGGATCCCGGTGCTACATAAACTATATTTAAAATATTCATATTCAAGGTACATCAAGGTATTCAAGCTTATACACCTAAAGTTTTTCTAGGCTACATGTGAGTATGTCCATAATTAATAATAGTTGATTCTTTTGTGGATAGCCCCTTGGCACCCACAATGATTGCATATTGTGGCATATTTAATATATAATTTTAAAAATATTATTAAACATTAAGTATTAATTATGGTTTATTTATTCAATTTATTTGAACCAAAAATCAGAGAAAGTAATTATCCTTCAATTTAATTTTAAAAAATTGTGAAATAAGTTCATTCATTTTTGCATAATTAACCAAATAACTTGTTTTAAAATATTGTAGTAAACAATATAGTTTTTTTTTGTGATCGGTGTTCAATTTTTGTATTAATAATATTCCACTACATTGTAATTCACAATTTCATGTTGACATACATACATATCAAACCATAAAATTGCAGGGAAAATGAAAGCTTGCTTTTCAATTGAAATTAAAAGTCATTCAATAAGGGTGTACATATGAATATATCATTATATAACTCGATGTCTTTTACTAAAATTCGTGTTTATTATTTAATGTTTCATAATAAATAAAATTTTATTAATTTTTAAAAAATAAACATCTAAAATCAGATAATTAATTATCGAATAATTAACTATATAAATTCACTAACTAATAAGTTAGATAATAAATTTTGTTAATTTAAGGGAATAATTACTGAATTTTATTTGATTTTAAATCACCCATTATCAATATAATTATTGTGATAATTAATTATTTAAAAATTATTTTGATAATCAATTATCTCATACTTTATAAGTTGTCTGGATTGTATAAATTAATTGAAACAATTAATCCAGATAATTAATTATCACGTATTTAATTAAAATAATTAAATCTCAAATAATTATGTCATATAATTAATCATCAGATTTAGATTAATTACACAATGAAAATCAAACACAAAGCATGTGGGAATTTGGTTTTTGTAATTGTGACTCAATTGCGATTAGGGTGCAACTAAAAAATTTAACCCATATGTTTTACCTTCAAGATTTCATTTCATAAACTATATAAAAGAGGCGTGTTCTCTTGGGCAAAAATATCCTTGGGTGTACCACTAGGAACCACATTGCCAAAATCACAAGGTTGGACCCAATTTAGGAAATAAGATTCCATCTACTTACAAATTGGTTTATTTGATTGGACTAAGTGGATTTTGTTTTCCCCACCTATGAACACCCAAAAACCTATAATATGCATTAACATTTTGATTCTTGAAGCATCCTTGACCCATTCTTGATCCGATTCCTCATTTTTATAAAAAAAATGTCCTTACTTTTTACACATTAAATGTTTTTTCTTGTTTATTTAGTACATGCACAAGAGAATGATCCAAAATAGTCATTAAAATAACAAAAGATGAAAATAGTCATCACATGTGTTTTTTACATCAATGGCCTTTTAGGACTTCATGATCTTGACTTTAAAAATTCATAATTAAATAAGAATTGATTGAATAATTTATTTTATTAAATAGGTTGGCTTTTGAAAGTATTCCTAAAAATCAACATCCAAGAAAATTTCCCAGAAACTAGATTCCTTTTGTGTTCCTCATAAAAAAAATCCCTTGTGTTACATTCTTGAAACTTTGTCCTTATGCATTCATTTTCCATATCAAAACATTTTTTTTAACAAATTTAATTAAAATTTTGGATTCTACACGATTTGGGAAAACCTTTTGATAAATAATTTGGAATGAAAAACTTTCTTTGTGAATCTTATATTGTCCTAAAATTGGATGGGTCCCAAAAATTTGGGGTGTGACATTCCTAATGGTACCACCCAAGGATAAGTTTGCCTTCTTCTATTTTCACATTAAAATACGTGTGCCATATTGGGATGACCTCATAAAAGCTTAACCTTAAAAGCAAAACACAATTTTTTTTTAATGTGGTTACTTTTTAGTTCATCTACCTCTCTACCTTCCTACTTACTTGCATGCCTAAGTAAGTAGGTCCTACTTTTCTACCTACCTATAATTATGTACCAACCTACCTATATATACCAAAATTCAATTAATATGCCACATGGCAACTTTTGATTGTGCCACGTGTCATAATTTAAGACCATTTTAAATGAATAATCATAATGGACAATGGATATCAATACATATTTATTTAAATCACCAAAAAATCCTCATAATGCCATGTGTTAAATTTTGATGAATGGATGAAAAATGACATCAACATGACTTTATAATTATAGTCATAGGGAGCTGCATAGTAGTTGAAAAGGAATTGTTGTGACTAAATTGCACTAGAATATGATTGTATTTACGATGATTATCATATCTTGTAGTTCATGTAAGTTGTCCAATAGCATTCATGGGTGTAGAAATACAGTGAGTTGCAAATGGTCATTGCAATTCAAAAACTAAATGACAAGTCTAATTGCAAAAAACCTTTTTTCTTATAGTGTAATGATGTGAAATAAATAAATGAAATAAATTTCTTAACAAAATTTGTCAACTTTGAAAGGTGTAAGACTTGGTAAGGATTTGGTTTATCATTGGGGAGGTGAGGGGTACTTCAATTCTTAATATTTTTAACATATATACATGCTTAAAGGGTTAAGGTAGGTAGGCTAGGTTAGGTAGGCTAGGCTACCACTTACCTACTTGCTTTTTTACAACCTACCTACCTATAAAAAAAAAAAATTAGAAATAATCCCAAAAAAAATTGAATAGAAATTTGACCAGTCAAATGCTCCACTATCTAGTAGTTAAAATGACTAATCAAATAGTCCAATAGTTTGTTAATAAAAAGAACCAACCTAGTCACACAAGACATGTCCAAATCGACTTGTCCAAATTGACAAGATGGTATTTGTGATGTCTATTGAAATGGGGTCCTTCTTCACTAGATTCTCTAATCAAAATAACATGTTTTTGTAATAATTATATCATGGTGCATTCTTTTTTTTTAAAAACATTTATGGGTACTTGGAATTATGAATTTTCACTAGAATTTGAAGGTGCATAAAGTGCAACGAGTCCAATTACTCTAGTAAGGATTAACATACAAATTAACATTAGTAGCTGAGGTATGTTCAAACAAGTTTCTAGTTTATATGTTTAATACTCCCCTTTTTTATGACCAAATGTGTGTTCCTTTGTGGAGATTATTAATATTACTTTCTTATAGGTGTAGAGGTAGTTCCACAAATTGGTCGTGTAGGCAATTCCAACATTCAAGGCTTGTACAGAGTTTGACATAATCACAATACTCTTGCCATGTCCATCCAAACCAAATGTTTTGCCTAATCAATTATTCGATTCATTCCACAAAAAATATGTCTACGATGTTGGGGTACGATTGATCAAAGGAATTATTTGGCCCATTAACTTGGTTCACTACAATCCAACTCCAAAGTACATTTGATTCAATCTCAATCACGAATTTGATAGTAGGCGATTTTTCATTGTCATTTGTTGGATCACTTGCCATCAAATGTTTATTTCTTGATCAAAATGTTAAGGACATGAAAATCCACAAGAACAAAGGCTAAAGGAAAGGTCTAAGTTTAACTTTCAAATAAAAAACAAAACAAGATTATGCTATTCAAAAATTAAGAACAAGAACACAAAATGTGTTAGACAAATGTGAAGATGAATATTTATTATGCTAACATATGTAAACATGAACATGAAAAAAAATGACAAGGTTATGATATCAAATCATGCTTAAGATTAGTGTTGAACATGTTAAAGGAAATGAGAGGTCATACTTCTATTTTTACCCCTTTGGGGACCTAACTCAAGGAAGCTTCCAAGGAGGATTCTAAGTGTGTGTCGAATAAGGAAGCTTTTTAAAAACCTTCATAATCGAGAGTCAACTATGAATTAACTAAAACTTAATTGAAAATTAATCGAGACTTAATTAGGAATCAATTGGGAGTTAATTAAAGTTAACTAGGATTTAATTAAGAATCAACTAACGATTAACTAGGAGTTAATTAAAAGATAATTGGGATTTAATTCAAAATTGACTAGGAGTTAATTGATAATTAATTGGGAGTTAATTGAGAACTCAAACTTAACTATAATTTAACTAAGATTTAACTATAATGAATTAAGAATTAACTAAAAACGAATTATGAATTGAATGGAAGTGAACTAGGAATTAATTAAAAATGAATTATGGGTTAAATGGAAGTGAATTGAGAATTAACTAAAAACGAATTATGAGTTAACTGGAAGTGAACTAAAAATAAACTAAAAATGAATTATGAGTTAAATGGAAGTGAATTAAAACTTAATTGAAAATTAATGAAAATTGAACTAAAACTATATTAAAAGTTAATTACATGGATGAACATTCAAATGAATGAACTCCATGGCATTGGCATCCATGACATCACCTCCCTTTCTAGCAACGAGTTCCATGAAGAGCAAACTTGGGTTTGTTTGGATATTGTCAATGAAACTTATGCACCTTTTTCATGGCATTTGATAGGTTTTTGATTGGTTCCCAAGTGTGTTCATTCACATCATACCCATGTTAATGAACAAGATATTGGAGTTGACAATTATAAATCCTTGAATGTAAAATGTCCTCTTCATATTCTTATTCACCATCGACTTCAATAAGTGGAGGGGGATCATGGATTTTTCTTGGAAGTTGCAGTTTAAGGTGGACCAAAAAGGGCAAATGAGAACTCCATAGACATATTTTTTAAAAGAAAAATTGAATAATGAATGAATGCTCCAAATACATGAGTCGTAGGATCTTTCAGCACCTTTTCCATCATGACCACATAATATTTGAACCCTATATTTGAGTTAGAAGAACCTTGCAAAGGTGTTAAACGAAATTGGCGGGCATTTCAAATTTCAAACCCATGGCACCATCATTTGGTCATTGTTGAGCCCTAGTGTTTCGCGTTTTGCACAAAGTTTTGCACACTTGCACCATCACAATTAAAAGTCAAAACTTGTCATGATTATTGTGCATTATTTGTCTTTTTATAAAAATACATATTACCAAAAATCATTGTTAAGTTTTTAACTTAATAATCATGGTGAATGATGTTAGTCTTACTACGAACGAAGGAAATAGCCAAAAGAGTGGAAAGTCGGTTGGAGCTGCAAATAAAATCAAGGTGGAAGGATATTACAATTCTCTTGTAAACAAACCAATGTTTACATCTCCATTTTATGTTAAAATTCTTAAACTAGGAGATGAGATATGTATGACTCAAATCCATTTTGTAAAACAATATGACATTAGTGCTCAAGGTTTAAGTCCAAAGCATGTTAAGGTTCCCAAAGATATAGCTAAAAATATATATCTTCAAGCTTTTCGAGCCACTTGCAAACAAGAATGGTTATAATTACGTGCATACTGATGACCCAAAGTTCATAGAGAAAATGGAATCTTTGTGGATGATAATACACCAAAAGCCCTATGTTCCAACATCAAGGTTGATTTCTATGGGCATGGCGAAAGGATTGGCATGTGAGAAGATGGGGAAATTGATGAACTAGGTAGTATATGTAGAGTGGATGAATTAAAAAACAACAAAAGCAGAAGCAAAAGATGAGCAAGTGGAGTCAATAAGTTTAAACGAAGGCAACGATGGTAATGAACCTTTAGATGGCAGTGCCGAAAATGATTGTCATTCTGGCATGTTGAGCATGTCTAGAGGTTTGATGTTCTTTGATTCTTTTTAAGTCTTAATTTTTTTGATATTGATGCTGATGAACCAAGAGGTTATGTGTTGCTTAGAACTTTGTAACGGTTTTTTTTTTTTGTGATCATGTACAAGTTGGTCGAGTTATTTAGGAATTCAACTTGGTTGGAACAAATTTTAATCTTGAAAGCTATTAACGTTTTTCTACAATCATCTGTGAGGTTGAAAGGTTTATGGTTTCAATTTGGTGGAAATGACCTCTTCACTTTGAAGCTTTTGTTTGCATTTGTAAATATTTATAATCATTTGCAAGGTTGAACAGTTTAGGGTTTCAACTTGGTTAAAACAACTTTTTATTTTTGAAACTCTTAATGTATTTCTATTATCGACCACAAAAGTTTAAGGTTTTGACTTGGTTGAAGCAATCTATAGGCTTTGAAGCTAGCTTGTGGTTTCAGATTATGTGTTTTTAATTCATTCAATATTCTTGTGTAGTTGATGAAGATCTACAACAATGCCTCACACACACAAAAGCTAGCTAGGCTCCATGATGCAGAAGGCAAATTTCTTATGGCAAATTATAATTAAAAAAAGGTTGCACACTCTATTTTTAGAGTTTGAAACCAAATTGAATATCACAACCATCTTACATATGTTGCAAGAGAAAAGATGGCCACCTGCTATAAGGATCTTGAATAATTAGTTGGTGAGGAAGAAATAGAAAATGCGCAAAAGAATATTAAGTCGCATCAAGATGTTATTGGTTTGGTTACTAGCTTATTTGATGCGTATGTTTTTGAATGTCTACAAAGATGGAGATATATTCAAAATTGGCAAACTATTATATGTATGATTTGGAAGAGAAAGTCACCACATGTCAATGCCACCATAGTGCAGTGGAAACACACATTCAAAGGGTTTAGAAAGGGTATGTTACAACTCCTTGTATTCCTTCGCCTTCAATCCTTGTTGAAGAGGATAACAACAAGTATCCTACTTGTTTATGGGTAGAAAATTGTCCGTTTTGTGGGTTGGCACTTCAGCCTTTATGGGGTGGGATAATTGTTTCTTGTAAACATGTCTACCACAGTTGGTGTGCACATAAAAATTTTAGCAAATCTACTAAGTGTGTAGTTGTTTTGTGCAAAGAGGAGATGCATGAGGGGTGGCGAAAGGTAACTAGTGTTTTGAAACTTGGAACACAAATGTTTTTGCCTCACAAGCAACCCCAGTGTCTAAAGCTAAAGACGTTTCAAGGATATGTACTTAAATTAAGCTATGGTTATCCATGATCTTACCTAACTTGTTCATTCATTGAATTGTCAAACCTTCCTCTCCATTTACTACCCAATTGTTGTAATTCAAGAAGTTTGTGTTATCTTTTTTTGGGAATTGTTGTCAATTTTCAGTATGCCAATGCTACGTTAGGTTTACACTTGCATATTTTCCATTGTTGTATAAGAATATTATGTACATTCTACACAAAGAGTTACAAACTATGAACTAGAAATAATTACTAAATTAAGTAGAATACATTCAAGCTTAATTTAAGTACGTATCCTTTCCATATGCTATCAATTTCTTACTGACTTTTTGGGGGTTAGAGTGTGCTTAGGGATTAATGTCCATAACTAGTTTAAGCTTAGTCCATGTGTTGTAGGTGTGTATGGACTATAATGTCCATATGAGTATAATAAGACTACATATAATATAGGACTGCAATGTGGATTTTGGATAGTTCAATTTTCCATGTACAATACTCAAGAATATTGTACATGTAGATGGATAAAGTCCATGAAATGTCACTTTTATGTTTGGACATGTAGTTATTGATTATGGATTGTATTGGACATATGTGTTTCAACATATAGTCCTATGAAAGTCATTTTGACTAATGTGTACCTTTGTCTTGTATAGGGATTGTTGTGTACATATATTGTTGTCCATGTATAATTTCACTTAACATTGTCTTTTAACAATCTTGTTACAAAGGTCTAATTCCTTTAAGAAAGTATTTACAATCTTATTTAGGGATGATTAAATACCCATACTTTAGTTCACTGTACATTAATATCAATTTCACCTTATTTACAAACTTCTAAGCATGTAGCACGAGTAGTGACAAAACTTTGTTCATACTTTGTGTCAAGAATGCAACCATCAATTTTTAGAATTGCAACCACTATGCTTATGCCTCCTAGTGTGTTGCTTGGAACACCCAATGTGAATCCCAGTGTGGGCAACATACACCTTTTGGCGCATCTTCAACAATTGACAACAAACATTAATGAAATCATTAGTCCACATCAGTTGCAAGGTTAGGTGGCATTTGCAATTCCAAAGCCAAATGCAATTGAACAAGTTCCTACAAGTACCAAGGTAGCAACAACAAAGGCAACAATAATGCCTAGTACTACAAGGAAGGAATTGCAATTGGAGTCAAACCTTGATTCATTGGAAATTTTGGAACTCGAAGAGGATGACACAAGGTCTGATAGTACATTTGATAAGGAAGATGGTTGTGATGAATTTATAAACAATGAGGGAGGTGGAGAAGCTAGATTAGACTTAGGACCTTAAAAAAAATAGAAACACAATGATGATTTGGAGGTGGATGATGACAATGGTGATGATCCACCACCCAAGAGAAAGAAGCATGGTTCAAGTGCTAAAGTGTTTACAATCAAGGGTAATTCACCTACAAAAAAAACCAATAACAAGAAACTACCGATATCTATAATAATTTCCAATGCAAAAACTACCAGGCAAGCAACAAAGCTCCATCTTGCCCAGAAGTCCAAATGACACACAAATTATATGAGTTGCACATATACTGAAGGTCTATGTCTTTCCTACACTTGTAAATTTTTTGAAGGGCAATCCAATTTTTTGTTTTAGCAAGTTACATGCGAAAAAATTGTTGCATGCTTGAACATTTGTGTAGTTTTCATCATGTGTTAAATTGCATTGCCTTGTGATTGGAGATCATTTTAGTTGAGATTCAAAAAATATATTCCACATAGACTATAAATTTCATAAGCAATAACTACATAAGTCAAATTGTACCTATGAAACATCTAAATTATTAGAAAGAAAATTGGAAACTCCCATATGTCAAATGGACTTTGGTTGCATCTCTTGATGCTTGAAGCTGTAAGTTGTTTATTGTTGACTTGTTGTCATTGTATGGGATAGGAATGGACTTCAAACTTCATGTTGTTTAGAATCCTAAAGGGGTTGTGACTTGCATGCATCAAAGTTGCCTGCAACAAGACTTTCCTAAAGAATGTGGCAACTCCTTGATAGACTTATATTAAGGTTATATATGTAAATATATATTGTGGCTTCTAGCAAGCCTAGAGCTAGTTTGGTTCATTTTCTTGATGACTATGGCAATAGTCTGGGATTCATGTATAAGCTATCACATGTAGCTTTAATGGCATTTTGAACATTTTTTATGTGCCAAGGGAAACAATGGTATGTTGTACAATTTTGAGATAATTTGTCTTCATTAAATTAATATGTAGGAATGATAGATGAAAAGATGGACATAAGTCACCTAGCTTTCATTGTACTTTTATTTCCATGAAACATGGAGATTGCATAGAAGAATTGCATGAAGCATATGATTAAATATGCATATTAAATATGCAAATATGACAATGGGTAATAATTAGGTGTTTTGATCAATCCATTTGGAGTACAAGAATTACATGCATCTAAGATTGTAAGTAGGTAGTGTTGTTTTCTAGTTCAAAGATGTAACGGAATAGTCATTAAAAAAAAAGTTTGCAATCTATATCTTCAATGGTAAAATATAGGATGTTTCAAGTCATTTTTGTCATCACCCAAAACACGGTTTATGCATTCTGGAAATGTTTGGATTGCAATATTGTGTTATGAATAAAAACAATCTATTATATGTTGGTGAGTGGTTGTTGAAATTTTTGCCTATTTGTTAATTATTTGTTGCATTGTCTGATGCAATGTGCTTACATAATTGGATACTAGTAGATCTCAAATTAATTTAGATATGCAATGTCTTGTTTTTGTCATGTACCCTTTTAACCTAGACATTTATTTTTTTAATCATTTCATGGGATTCCTTTAGCCTAACTTTTACTTCAACTATGGATTCATGCTTATGTACAATTTCTCTGAAAACTTTAAGGTAAACTGAATAAAACAAGTCCTTATGCTCTGGAATGTCTTTGCATTACATATTGTTTAAGTCATCAAAGTCAGTCCATGGACAATTTACACTCAAGTCTTTAAGCATATTATGCAAGTCCTTAAACATCATTTGAGTCCTATTTATAGACTCTTGTAACAAGTATTTCATGGACATTATGAATTGCCATTATGGATTTAAATACTTGACCCTTGAGTGGATTAAACAATAAGGATTAAAAGGGATCGCATATGGACTCATATGGACAGTTGTGTGAAAGATGAAATGTATTCAAGTATACTGAATTCTTTTACACGAGGTTTAAAAGTGTTTCATTTTGACATTATATCAATGAAATACCCACTTGAAAACACCTTTTGTAATAAAAAATAATGAAAGCCATGTTTGTGTTAAAAGGTCTTCCAAAAAAAAAACATAGATTGTTGTTGTTTGGTCATGTTGAAGGTTCTACATATCTAGTCCAATACATATACATGATGTAATGCAAACCAATTGAAAAGAACACTTGCACCTATTCGAAGCAAAGATGAAGAGATGGACCAAAAAAAAACTAGTATTCATGGTTCAGTAATTTTAATTGATGTATGTTGGAATTTGTTATACGTGTACATGCCATGCATGAATATCTTTGGGCAACATTTGTATGGAATTGCTTTGTGCCACATAATCTACATTGCTCTAGTGTCTTGCTCCTTGTTAAATATGATGTTTATTTCACATTTGAGCAATCCAACAAAAAATTGACTACTAGTTTTTAAAATTTATATGTGTATGACAATTGCATCTATAAGTCAGACAACCACATATAAAAAATCCTACTAACAATTTGAGTTGTTTGCAATATCTACTTTTCTACAACAATATGTGTTTGATTTTGCTCAACCAATGTCCACATGTGATCATCAATAAGCCCTAGCTCATGTCCAAGAGGAGTTAGATGACTATATGCATTGTTAGCATGTAACATAAGTCGATGTTTTAACTAACTGAATACCAAGCCTAGGTTAAGAGATTCACCACTCTAACTCCGTAGCATTTTGAATAATTAATCTCAAGTTATTTTGGAAAAGAGAAAAGATCACTATGTTCACTACAAAACTGTTGTGATCTATGACTCATTGAAGATACATTTAAAAATAAAATTTGCCCAAATATGTGGTGTATCCATGTGGTTGGTAAACTAAATGGATCTTATGCCTTGTGACAAAATGAGAACCTTGTCAACATTCAGTATGGCTTGTGGAGGTCCTTAGTTACTACGTCGTCAATTAATGTGCCAATGAAGCTAATTTCTTACTCAAGAGATAAAAAATTGATTGTTGAATGTGAATGCAATGTAACATTGATGGTTGTTAGCAGTCCCTGCCATATACAAAACTTTGAGTTAAGAAGAAAATAAAGACCATGAAAATGAACTTCATGACAATTTTGTTATTTCCAACATCCCTCTTAAAGTCCATGACAATAGCAACAATGAATGAAAATGACTTGAGTAGTTGATTCTTCAAAGCCAGTGCTACCATTGATCTAGTTTTGAAAAATGAGCACTCCATTTTCTTACTCATCAAGGTGTAATGACATTGGTGGGGAGACAGGTCTTAGCATTAAATGTAATTATCCAATCTAGGCAAAGTTCTTAAAAGTGAAAGTTGTAGTATTTCATGTAAGCTTGTTGAAAATCCTTGTTTCACATGAAGAAGATTCAATGCACAAGAAGTCAAATATGTTATGTCATTTCTTAGATGTAGCTAGACCTTGGAATAAAGCCACCAAATTAGGGACATCAAACCAAAAGAACACATTAAATACAATTTTTTTTCCCAATAAGCTTCTTACACATAACCAATGGTCATTTCAGCTTGGTAAGATGATCATCGTGATTGCATTCCAACAAACCATATAATCAAAATGACTATATGATTTATCAATTAGGAATCTAATAAATGATAATTGTAGACAACAAACTAACTTGAACATAAAAGCTTTAAAACAATTTGACCTTCAAGTTCCAAATTTTTTTAATGACATTATGTGTCATTAAAATGCATTATTTAGTTATTAAAAGAACAACAAACACACTTAATCTAGACATAGAAGATCTTAATTATGTCGACACCTACAAATATAAATGTGTCAAGAAAGACAAAAGTTTCTTAAAGTGGGCCCACACATATCATCCCCAAGTTGGTGCTCCAACTTGTTGAAAATCTACAAAGTGGATATCAACTTGAGCTAGAGTTCCAATCTTGAAGCAATTAATTTCAAACCTTAAACCTTGGAGATTTTTAGTGAGGCCAATGGATGTTGATTCTCTAGCTTTGCCTAAAGCCATGGATGTTTTGCTAACCCAAGTCCTACCTATTAACAGATGTATAACCATTGCCTCACATATTTGCAAGTTATCCATATTCTTACAAAAACCACATAACAATTAGAAGGTTAGATTTGTGTTATATGGAAAAAAACAACCAAAAAAATGGTAATGAACTAGTCTACCATTGATGTGATCAAACTTTCAGCAAAATTGAACATTACAACAATATGATTTAAAAAAACAAGGCACCTTTCTATTATCTAGAATTCATGCAAAGGCACACAATAGGAATCATGGATTTTGATTCACTTACAATATTGAAAATCACATCTACTAGTGAGCTTTGTTGACTTGGAAAAAAATGTGGAGTAACCTTTCTAAAACATTCATAGTAGAAGTCTAGTGGCAAAATCCATGTTCACCACTTTGTATTTTTGTGGCAGTGCCCAAATGAAGGCAAGCTAATGCATTGCATATGGCCTACATCATGGTCTAAATTGAGTAGCAAGGCTTACATGTTCTCGCAATAATGTATTCAAGGTACAACAACTATTTGCCCTAATCCCTAAATACAACACAAACCATGCCACCAATAATAACAATTGCATGCAAAACCACATATAAAATAATTAATCTCCTATGATGTCTAGCTAGTCATCATCTAGAACAAGAATGACAGATTTTATGCCATTCAAAGAATCATCACTAAATTCATACATAGATGAATTTCCACTTATTCTAGAATTATTGGGTGACATAAAAAGCTTGATAGCACGACAAAATTAAAATGAAGGTATATTAAATGCAAATCCTTCAATAAGACATATGAATTTTCATTGGTGCCCCATCTTTAATAATAAATACCAACAACAACATAGTCACCTAGTTCAAAATATGTACCCCATTTATTTTTGAATGTTTTTTGGACATGATGTAGCAATCTTGAACAACAAATAGTCCAAAAGTTCACACCTTCTAAATTTCCAATCTTAGCATTTATAGCAAAGTTATCACTAACATCCAAAGTAGCAACAAGACCATATGCATTAGATGTGTAATTAGGTTTTCCAACCCAATTAAGGATCATTTTCTTTCAAACTGCCCTAGTATTTGAAGGTTGCAAATGCTTTGAAGTCCAATTGCCACTCCATTGTAATTTTCACAATCCCCTCACTTGTGATCCAAACATAAAATATAATAGGAAACAAAATCCTTAACCAAAATAGGGTTAAATTGTGCTTATTAGATGCAAAAATTGAATGCAACTTCATACAACCTTTGACAAGGTCACAATTGCAAAAAGAATTATTTTGGATAACATCATTTAATTTTATGTGCCAAAATAAACTTTTAATAGGCTTCCTAACATTGACATATGATATCTTTGGTCTATCAAATAAATGTTTCTTCAAGAATGTCACCACCTCTTCCGCATTTTGAAGTTTTTCACCATGAACATTCAATTGCTCTCTCCTCAAAAACCTTTTCATAATAGTTCTTGCCCCGTCATGAAAGCCCTTACCACAACCGTTGCCAAAGAAAAACCAGATCATTTTGCAGCCATTGTTTATGTTAGTGTATTTGTTAACAAAAAACTAAGGTTTGGAACTTTTAAATCGACTTCCACACCCATCAGATCAAACTAGGTGCCATTTTGGCACATATCTAGAAACCAACATATGATCCCAATGCAACTTAAAGCAATGTTGGACAAACTTTGAGTTGTGTTTTTTGTCATCGAAAATATATAAATAGTATCTAATTACAATGCAAGAGTCCTTGTCATAAGGATCTACATAAGGATTGTGCCTAAGGTAATATGCACAAGAATAATAATTTAAAAGGTATGCCAATGCATGGATTGAACGCCATTTTACACCTCAAATTGTAGTTCTCAACAAAATCAACAATTAAAATTACAATGTTAATAAGAAAGGATTTAATGTACATCTTGAAATGTTTATCCTACCATCGAACAATAAAATTATGCCTAAAAAATACTTATAATTTGGGTTTTAAGGTGGTCCAACAACTCATTTGATGTGGTTTTTTTGTACACCAATGTTAAATTTTTCAAAGGCTAGTTAGTTTTTGATATAGTAGTTTCCATTGCAAACCATCACCATTCAACTGTTCTTAGACCTACAACATTGGATTCTATAGGACAAATAACTACATTTTTCCCACCACATTTGACGCACTCTCAATTCCTTGAAAGATTCAAAAGTGAGTCCAAATATAAGACAATGGAAGGGGGAGGAGTCGGGGCACGCTCCCTAGCTCACAACACTTTGAGGGGTAGAGGGGTGTGTTGGAGCTCCGGGATGGGACTAGGAAGAGTTGACAAGCTTCACTCATTCACACGAGCATGCGCACAACTCACACAAGGTGGTTAGTGCATAGTTGGAGCCCCATAACTTTGCGAGTAGACCTTGAATCGAGGTGCGGTCTAAAGCAAAGTTGTATCTCTCGTCAAAAGCTTTCCAAAGGTATGTCGCACGTCGTTTGCAGCTAAGTAAATCGGGTCGATTCTTGACTTTTTCTGGTCAATAGTCAAATTGGTAGTTTGACTCTTGGCCCTTCTTTTGGCCATAACTTGTGTTTTAGATGTTCAAATGAGCAATGCGAGCTCATTTTAGACATCTACGTTTTAAGATCTTTCCAATGATATAAAGAACGCCACAAGCCATTGAGTTTTGACCCCTGAAATTGCTCTCTGAAATTTTGGAAAGTCCACCGGGACTCCCATCTCTTGGCCCGCAACCTTGCAACCCCTTTTGCCTTGGTCATAAGCCCAAGGCTAAGGTTGCAACAACATTCATTGCATTCACCAAATGTTTTTTTTTAGCATGTCATTATTTTATTTCAAATTTTGCACACACTACTAACTCCCACAATTCTATTAATGCAGCATAGACTTTGTTTATTGCACTACACGTAGACAAATGAGAATGCAAACAAATAGAGGTACATTTGTAAACAAAACCTTTTTAATGTATAGACATGTTGTATCAGTCCTCATCTTATTCAATCCAATTTGGAGTTCATTTAATTCCACATGATATATGCAACAATAAGTATTCCTTTCCCACATTAACTTCACATAGAATGGCCTAAGACCCTCAAATGACCTTTGAGCTATAATATTTTTGGGTTTGTTGCTTTAAATTTGATGAAAAACTCCATCTACATGTAGCAAGAAAGGGCCATTAAAAATACACCAAATATCCATGTAATGGACAACAATACTACAGTAACAGTCCCTAGTTTGCATATTTTGTAAGAAGATTTTGAAGGTCCGTGTAATCCATTAACATAACAACTGACAGTCCTTAAAGTACCTAGATATTTCTAAGGGAATCCATTTCTTCCAACTACATATGAAATCAATGTCATGAAATATTTGAATAGTACATAAGCTATACATGACTACTACACGATGTTACAACAACAATCCATAAAATATGAATATAATACATAAAATTACACTAAAAATGCACAAATCTACTACACATTTCACAAGAAGTTCATAACTCTAATGCAAAACCCACTAAATAATCCATTCAATAGTCCAAAAACTCACTATAGAGTCCATTATTCTCAACTCCAATACTAGACACTCCTTAACTAATATTTTGGCAAACACAATGAATCATGAAAAACACAACTTTGTACATAAATTTCCATAATGTAGGTAAAGAAATTTATTTAAGTGCTCCTAAGTGCATATATGGAAACATCAATGGATTATGTTCTTTGTGGTACCTAACTGAAATGACTTGGAGACTATACTTTTCCATAGCCACTGCGTGGACAACTAGGGCAAGTTTTTGAAAAATCAATTAGTTCATTTTAAATTCATTCCTACCAAAGTTTTAAAATATAATCAATAACATAAATTGCATAAAGAAGCGTTGAGATTTTATTATACATGTGTTTCTATGAAATAGTGGGTTGGCTTCTCATCATAGTTTCTTACCTCTATGCATTACCTTGTAACATCTCACCCTAGTTTGGATTCACACAAGTTTCTGATGCCCACCAAGCTATTGTTGTAACCTTGTTTTCTTTTATACACCCATCAACTCTCTTCTTTTGAAAAGAAAGTGTCCATAACACTACATCACAATCGCTAAAAACCTTGTGCCTTTCCATTGCATTAAATACATTATGGTGGTGCACACTTAAAACCCTAGCAATATATTTCATCAATGAGGTTGGTTTTGCACTAATGTTAGCTACCAATATACAATGTTTTGATGCAAGCTTCACATTAACATTTTCTTGTTTGATCTTTCCTTGTTTGATTAACCCCAACTAACATTTCTTATTGAGGAAGGGCTAACTTAAGTTGCATGCAAGACATAATCTGGGGTGTTAGCGCTAACACCTGAAAGGGACAAAACTCTTTCCATGACCAAGACCCTACCCACAAGACTTGGACAATTAACAAGAGTCTTGTAGATGTCATCACCAATATTATTTGCTAACTTGCGTTGGTCACAATGACAACCTTAATTTGAATAAAAGTTGTAACTATTTATTGTCTTTGCAAGTCTACTTGAACTTTGTTTGCACGAAGCCTTTTGCTTCACACGCAAATCTTTTATGGCTTTCCTCTGCATTTCTTATCTTTCTTGTTGTGAAGGTTGTCTTACATGATTCCTTTTGTCTTTCAGCCTATTGGAATCCATCTCTCCACTTGCACATTACAAAAATCACCAGAAAATTATGAATACCCCAAAAGATTCAAAGCACTACTGTAAGTAATGCTACAACAATTAATGTTGTAGTAATCACTTGAAGAACTACAAATACTTCAAACTATTGTTGCAACTAGCACTGCAACAACATCATAGGATCTAATTTACAACAAGTAGCACACTTTGATCAGATCTTGTGAAAACCTTAAAGCTCCAAGGAAAATCAAGTAATCTGGAAGTTAACAAGACCTCCTCTTCTACATAGATCGCTACAACTATTACATGTATGAATCCCTAAAGCTTCAACTTGTAAATAAAAAATCACACAAAACAAATGAGGAAAAAAGAAAAGTAAATATGCATGACCTTTAGTGTATGCTTCATTAACACACAATATCCACCACCCACCAATATGGATGTAAGTTCCCAAATTGATGATGCCAAGAACATATTTCAAACACAAAGTCCAGTTAGCAAATATCAATCCTTTCATACAACCTGTATATGGCAAAACCTTTACACCCCACACATGCTCCTCCAAACTTATTATATACACTAATACATCACTTATTTTTGGCCCATTGATGTAATACAAAGGCAAATCCTCTACTTCAAACATTAAAATGTTTTGAAAAAGGATGTTCAACCAAGTTGGAGCTTTTCCAACTATTTATGTGTGTAGCGAACTTTGTGACATTCCTATGCAAGAAGCATTAAGAAAAAAAATTGTGATATTTGCAAGACACCTGCACGTGTTAAAAGGGAAAAACAACGAATCTGATTGCATTTCCACTGAATTGTTGATGCCAACCTTTTCACTTGATCCAGAACTCGTCATACAATTGCAAAACATCTTGAAGAACAATGAAAAAATATGTAACATGTGTAGTAGAACACAAAAATGCAAGGTATTATAACAATTGATGCAACAAATCAAAAGCACATGATGCAAGACAAAAACAATAGATTTGCAATGAATTGTCACCACCACAAGACACAATAGATGCAATGAATTGTTAACATTGCAAGTTCGATCAAAACAATTAATGTCCAATGGATCCTTAATGAGATGTGTGGCTCGTGAGAAGCGAATGTCTCAATCCCATTGCCCGTAGTTGAGACAAACAACACACTAGTGGGAAAGTGAGAGAGGGTGCCAAACCCTAATCCTAAAGAGCTCAAAATGTGGCACCTATTTACTTGGCAAACATGACATATGATGTCATCTAGCCATTTAACATCAACATAAAAATCATATTTTTCATAATTTGATTTCAGGCAAGCCTTCCAATTGGTTAAATAATAACTCTTCAATAGATGAAATAAAAAATTGTCCATGAAACCCCTCCAAAAGGACTTTAGAAAAATTAGTATTTTTGGCACTCTAAAATGTCCATAATAGTTCATTCCCTATCCCCCATGGGCATGAAATCATAGTCTTTGGATTCTTGGGCACATCCTTGAATTTTGGGTGAAAAAAAAATGAAGACCATTGATGATTTTGGAAATTATGAGTCCACATGCATAATATTTGTGTATTGTTTGAACGTTAGCTTCAAAATTGGAAAGTCCCCCATTTGAAATATATATATAAATTGATTCAATGGTGAACATAGTTGGCATCATTAATTCGAACCCTTCAAAGATGAATCCTATGACATATTTGTGCATCATACATTTTAACCTTTGGGGGTGCAAGAAAAACTACCCTATTATAGGAAATTAAGGACATTCTAGTGTGCAACTACCTTGGAATGGTAGATGTGTGGTAAGGTTGCAATAAGGAAATGTGAAACATAGGATGGATTCTCATAGAACTTAGAAACTTGAGTTGGAAAGCCACAATATTGATTTGTTTCACAATGAAGAATGGACCTAGCCTTTGATGATCTGACTTCTTTAATGGCCTTGTTGTCTTGATATGTTGTCATTGAAGCCAAACTTGGCCCCCAATTTTAAAGTTGGGTTACATTCCTTTCAATGTTCATTAGCATTCTCCTTGTATCACCTTTGTGCTTCCTCAAGGTTAGATACAAATTGAGTTTGAACATCTGTTAACCATGTGGCTCAATTCATAATTGTTAAATTCATGGCTTTGTGCACACCTTGAATGTCAAACTTGGGATGTAAACCATGATTTGTAAAAAAAATGTTTGTTGGGTTGATAAATGCATTGTGTTATTGTAAACAAACTTTTCCATGACCAAAAGTTTTGACCAATTATCTTAATGATAATTGGTTGTGCATTGTAAATATTGCTTCAAAACTTGATTGACTTGTTAGTTTGCCCATCCTTTGGGGGTAGAAAGTTGATGACAACTTCATTTTCACACCTAAAAGTTCAAATAATTGCTTCCAAAACTTAGATGCAAACTAAAACCCACAATCAGAAATGATATTGAAAAACATGATCAAGGATTAACTTGGATGTTCTTTTGCTAATAATTGTTTTGGTACATAGAATGAAATGAGCCATCTTTGTCAAATAGTCCACCACCACCAAGATGGAGCCATAAAAATTACAAGGTGGAAGGTCTATGATGAAATCCATGGAAATTGGAGACCACGGGGATGCAAGGATCGGTAATGGTTAAATGAAACCATGAGGGTGATGATGAGGATTCTTTGCTTGAACACAAACATAGCAAGATCCAACAAACTCCTTAACATACTTCCAAATCTATGGCCACCAATAATTTCAAGACATTAATTCCATGGTCTTGTTGAATCCAAGATGGCCTACAACCAAAGCATCATGCTTAGCTTGGAGAACTTGAAATCATGTAAAGCCATCATGAACATACAAAATATCATCACAATAAAATAAACCATCTTGAAATTTGAACATAACATGATCACTAAAAAAATCTTGAACTTGATGATGATTCCTTAATTGGCCTTGGATGCTAATAGCAAGAGCGTTTTCTTTCAAGTCTTCACGAATTTAATAAAGAAGGGTTGTGTCATTAGGAATTACCAACAATGACTAAAATAAAAAATGTTCAGGCTTAAAAATGACATCACATTGTTGTTAGTAGATTGCATATCTTTCTTTAGGCACGAAGCACGAGTGACGAGACAACACATTAGCTTTCCCTTGTTGGTGCCTATGGCGATAGGTGATGACAAATTGGAATCAAAACAAAGAGAATGCCCACTGAACTTGGCATTGATTCAAAACACAATTTGTCATGAAATACTATAAGTTCTTATGGTTTGAATACACAATGATTTCATGTTGAATTCCTTCAAGCAAATGATGCCATTCCTCAAAGGCATCCACGATGGTTAAAAGTTTTTTATCATGAATTTCACATAATTAATCTTTGTAGGAGAAAACTTACAAAAACGAAAACTAACAAGATGAAAATATTATATTCTCCAAGTTGTAAAAATATGACACCTATTACAAAATTAGAACATCCATCTTCAAAACAAAAGGTTTGGAAGGGTCTACATGAATCATGAGTGGAAAAGTTGTGCCTTCAAAAATTGAGATGCATTTTTAGTTTCAACTCCCCAAGAAAAAGGTTGATCCTTCCTAGTCACCTGAATAAATGGGGCTTTATTGAATAATAATGGGCAATGCAACATCAATGAAAGTTGACAAATCCAAAAAAACATTGAACATCCCAAATAGAAGTTGGAGTAGCCCAATCAATAATGGTTTGAATTTTATGAAGATCCATGTGAATACCATTTCCAAAGATGACGTAATTTAAAAATTCCACTTCGAATTGATGGAATTTACACTTCTCCAACTTGGCATAAAGTCCCACCTCTTGAAACTTTTCTAAAACCAGACATACATGGTGTTCATGGTCCTCCATGTTCTTTGAAAAAATGAGGATGTCATCAATGTAACAAACCATGAAATCATCCAAGTACTCATGAAAGACATCATTCATTAGATGTTGGAAAATAGTAGGCACGTTAGTAAGGCCAAATGGCATCACAACATATTCAAAATGGTCATAACAGGTTTTGAATATCATTTTCCAATCATCACTTTCTCGAATGTGCACCAAGTTGTATGCTTCACATAGATCAATCTTGGTGTACATTTTGGCATGATTGAACTGGTTTAACAACCCTGAGATTAGGGGCAAAGGGTACTGATTCTTGATGGTGAGTTGATTAAGTCTACAATAGTTGACACACATTTGCAAAAAACCATTTTTCTTTTTGACAAAGAGAATAAGGGCATCAATTGGAAATTTTCAATGTTGAATGAACCATTTTTCAAGGTTTTCTTTGAAGTATTAACGAAATGCTATAAGTTCGTCTTGTGACAAATTATAGATGGGGCCAAATGGAGGTTACACTTTTTCCAGAAGATTAATAGTGCAGTCGTATGGTCGATGCTTGGGCAAGGTGCCTGCATTTCTCTTTTCAAACACATCTTTTAATTCTTGGTATTGGGAAGGAATTTCATGTGGATGTGGTTCATCATTTGGTGAGGGAAGATCATAAATCAAGAATGCATCTCCTTTTGTGGCAACCTTCATGAAAGCTTTTGCTCCAAGAAATAAAGGTTTGGGGCATTTAAGCCATCTTGTACCATCTAGGTCTTCCTTCTACTTCAAATTTTCCATGTTTTTAATGAAGGTTTCACATTTCGAGGCCTTATATTGTGGTGTTTCAAAATGAAGATTCTTCATATGCCAAACCATTCATGAATTGTGTAAAACAAGCCAAGACAATCCAATGATGACATGATTTTTTGGAAATGAAATGACATTGAAAATAACTTTATTAATGTGGGAATCGATGGTAACATCTAATGGTTTGGTTTCATGTTTGATTGGTCCTAATGAAAAATTTCAACCATCAATGACCTCAACCAACACTAGTGTGTTTTTTTTTCCACTATAGCCAATTTGTATGGTTGCACTAGCTCCTTGTCCATAAGACATGTTCATGATGCACTATAATCAAGAAGTTCTTAGGCCTCCATCATCATAAGTTTATTACATTTGACAAGGATCGGTACTAAAAAAATGGTGTTGGTTCTACAAATAGGTTGGGACCATTCTCATTACATGATGCATCAAGGTCTAGCCTCATAGTCCCTATCAAGATTGGACATATTTGTTTTCCAACTCCTCTAGTTGTGGATTAGTAACAGAAATGTGTTGCATGTGGTCCATGTTTCTTTGGACAATCATGAACAACATGACTTATTTTTTCATAATATAAACAAAGATTGTTTTTTTTTACGTTGGTGTTGCTTTTCTTACTCTGTGAGGGGCTTGAATCTTATTTTATCAATATGCATGGGGTCGTCTTTTGATGAGGTTATTGAAGGCTAGGTTGGCATTGGAAGTGGAAATGTATCTGTGTTATAAGGTGGTGCAAAACTCCTCAGTGTTTGTCGCAACCCTACTTTGGCCAAGTGTGGGGGTGAAGCCCAACACTTGGAAAAAGTGAGGATTTGGAGTCCTCCGGGACTCCCGAATGTTCAGAGCTCGACAACAAGGGGCAAAACACCGCGCATTGGGGTGTTCTTGGTGTCGTTGGAAAGGTCTTGAAACGTAAATATCGAAAATGCCCTCGCATTGGCAATTCGGACATCTGCAGCCCAAGTTATGGGCAAAAGAAGGGCAGGGAGTCAAACTGGCAGTTTGACTCCCGACCACTAAAAGTCGGGAATCGATGCCTTCCCGACATCCGATCTGAGCGTGCAACATGGCGTTGGAAAGATCTTGACGAGGGCTACAACTTCGGTTCAGACCTCGTCGCGATCCAAGTCTGCAGTCGAGAGTTATGGCGGTTCAAAGTTCTGGGAGTCCCGCCGGGACAATTTCGGGACAATTTCGGGACAATTTCGGGACTCCATTTCGGGAGTCCTGGGAATTTGTGCGACTTGGATGTAGGTGCACGCAGAGCGTCGCAGAGTATACTATATGGGGGATGGTGGTGGCATCCCCCGAGTCCGGGCTGTGGTGTGTCTTGTGGTCCAAAGTGCTTGTGCCTTGTCCCAACACCCAAGGGTGTCCCGGAATGTGAACTAACCATGTGGGTGGTTTGTTTTGATGCAAATTCAAGCTTGATCTACTAAGTCATCTTCCTAGTCTAATCCCTGGGCTCCCAACTCGACCCTCTACCCCTTTCTAGAGTTGGAAGTCGGGAGCACCTTCCGAGTCCCTCTTTCCGCAATCACACTTTGGTGAACCCTCAAGTGGGTTCACCCCGGGACTTGGGAGTGCGTCAGTGTTATTAATGTGGATTCATGGCACCTGTCTTGTCAACCTTAAAAAAACATGTTGTCACATCGAATAGTTTATGCAATGGATATAATTTAATGTTAAAGGGTTTAGCAAGGTGAGTAGCAAGTCCTTCACATTACATCGTAACCAAAATTGGAATTAACTTATGAATGCTGCCTCACCCCATGAAATATTGCAAGCCAACTATTTGAACTCCGATGCATATACCGCAATTAAGGATTTTCCTATTCAAGATTCTGAAGGACACCAAAGACTTTTTCCATGGATGTAGACATGAATACAAACATTGTGAAGTATGACACCAACATGAGGTGGGTAACCCACAGCCTTAGTCAACAAAAAGTGGGTAATCTGTGATTTTTTGAAAAAAAGGTAATTCGCATTCAATTCCAAAAGGAATCTAACTTTTAAATGACTTATAGACGTCGAAATAAATTTAAATTTAGTGGAGTTTGTTTGAATTATCAAAGGCACGAATAACCACAATAATAAAGGTTAAGGGAAACGTTTAAGTCTAACTTTCAAAAAAGGAACGAAATAAAATTATGTAATTCAAAAATGCAAACATAAAAACTATAACAAAAACATGAGATGTGTGAAACAAATGTGAAAATAGATCATTATTATGCTAACATATGAAAACATGAACATGAAAGAACATGACAAGGATATGGTGTAAGATCGTGCCCAAGACTTTTGTTGAACAAATTAAAGGAAATGAGGGGTCCTACTTTTATTTATATCCTTTTGGGGACCTAGCTCAAGGAAGCTTCCAAAGAGGCTTATAAATGTGCATCAAGTAAAAAAGCTTCTTGAGAACCTTTCTAATTGAAAGTAAATTATGAGTTAACTGAAATTTAACTGAAAATCAATTGGGACTTAACTAGGAATCAATTGGGAATTAATTAAAATTAATTATGAGTTAATTTTTTTAAAACTAAAAGTCAATTGGGATTTATTTCAAAGTTGATTGTGAGTTAATTAATAATTAATTGGAAGTTAATTAAAATTTAACTAGAGTGAACTAAAAGCAAACTCGATATGAACTATGAGTTAAGTGGAAGTGAACAAAAACTTAACTATAAGTTAATTAAAAGTGATCTAAAATTAAATTAAAAGTTAGGTACATGGATGAACATTCAAATGAATGAACTCCATGGCATTAGCATCCATGACACAAACTTTTCACAAAATCATTTTCATTGTGAATGAAAAGATTAGGATACTTGATCATTTTTTGAATTGTTCCATAGTTAGTGCTTCAAATGATGGGTTATTTTTCTTTATTCAAAATGCTCCCATAGTTTTTTTTCCATCATAATTGTTATTTTTAGGGATCACATGCACCAAAAATGCAAAGGATACATAAACCCAAATCGTACTCATAAACTTTTATCCAACCCATCATTCATGATGCAACCAACCAGTGAAACTATTCAAACACGGAGATAACAACATTAATTCCACATATGAGTAATCCCCAACATGGTTGCCAAATGTTAGCTATATTTCCCTAAGTATTTTTTCCTTATTATATAGTTGTTGGGGTTTTTGTCCCTTACATACATCTAAGTACCATGTACGTAAAGGTCAAGATTTATTCATGTAGGTTGACTTTATTGTTGACCCTCCTCTACAAATTTATATAAAGGCCCCATCCAAACCCTTCCTCACCTAATAATCTTACTTTGTATATCCAATGCATGGCATGACAATCACTTTTTCAAGAATTTGGGCTTTGCTTTCATTTCATTACACATAGTCATAAGAAAACATCATTGGTGACTTTACAAAATCTTCTTGGCCAACCCCCCCTTAGTTTCCTCTGATCCTTATATACATACCCTTCTAGGTGGTTATGTTAAACAACTTTTATAACCATTATAACTACCTGTTGGTTGATTACACTATTCTTGCCATTTTCATTTATTCAACTTGCACCAAATCAATAATCAAATGGCCTTCATTATTTAGCACGTTTACAAACTAGCTTACATATAACTGGCTTGCATTTAATCAACTAGCATTTAGTTGGTTAATATTTAATTGGTTTCACTCATAATCCAATGAAATCATGTGGCATACAAGGACACTTTTTGTTGTAGTGTTTGTTGTCTTTCCTTGTGATTTATTTTTCAAAATTGTTTCAAAATTTTAGAGCTTCAAGAGTCCTTTACCGTATATAAATGGGTTATAATGTGCATGATATATTAAAAAAAGTTATAACTTATCTAGTATAATAAAATTAATGAATGTGAAAATTTAATTTGTCGTGATGACTTAAAATTTTGATCATTTTTCAAGATGAAACATCTAATTTGTGAGGAATTAACATTTTAAAAAAAATCATATTTATTCAATAATGACTCCAAAAAAATGATGAATTGGAGAAAAATTCAATATTTTATAGAACAAGTTACAGAAAAATTCATTTGAATATTATATATTTTTTGGGAAAATAATCCTTTTGGTTCTTAGTTACAGGTTTTGACCTTGTAACATGACCTTTATATTCATGTCGAGTTGACATTGTTGCCCTATCTTCCTTTCAAGCCTTTAAAAAAAACCCTTAGGTTGACACTTATGAACCTTAGAAGACAGACTTTAAATCTTACATCAAAATTATAGTGAAATGTGTCATTTGCCTTTCTTACTATAATTGTAGACCAAATGTTGTTAAAACCTATTCCTTCACATTTATTTCTAATTGCATTTGAACTATTTTCTCAACCATGGTGAAGGACTTAACAATTCATTTAAAGTTGTATTTTTCCTTATTTATTATTTGATTATTTTTGTGGCCTCCTTGTCCATGGTTTTTTGTAACAAAATTTCATAATGGTTGTTAGATGTCATTGTGTGATTGATTATAATTTACTGATAGTTCCCCCCCCCCCCCTTTGTTTTCCTTACATGTAAATGTGGCAAAGATAGAAAATTAGTATGACATAAAAGAACTTAAGTTGAATTTGAAAAATTGTGGAATTAGAACAATTCACAAGTGGGTATTCACAAGTGGGTAGTAGTGGGTATTCATGAGTGGGATTGAATGGTCATATTCATGTTGCCTTAAACCCACTAATGATGTTTTCTTTTTACAAATTTTGATTTAGAACCTTATCCACCTAGCTAGCAAGTGTGCATGTGTTTGGTTCACAATGATTGTTTCTAACCATTTCATTATTTTCCTTAATTAATGTTTTTTTAGAAAGGTTTGAAACAATTGATATCTAGGATTTGTAGGGCATGGGAAGTGTGAAAAGGGAAAGCGACCATATTTAGACCAAATTCATGTGCTTATTTTATGGCTTCTAATGTAACATGTGAACCATGCATCTCTAAAACCAATACATGTCAATTTGATTTAGAGATGCCCCTTGAAATTGACCTTTTAAAGAATGAAAGAAATTCATTAGAAAGAAGTCATCCATGTTTTTGTTTGCATTACTATGCATGTCCTTGGTTTGCAATGTTTAATGTCATCTTCTTTAATCTTTTTGCCCTTGAATATGTAAATTCCAAGTAGGGAGCTCCCAATTACATTCACAACACAATTTACAATTAATTGTTTCCTAGATTTGAAAGTGGTGATGTATACCTAGTGTGAATTCCTTCTTGTTAAAACCTTTGCCCTAGATTGCCATTTTGTTTGAATGCATGTTTCATATGAATTTCATATATGATCAACATTACACTTATGTTGAATGTATAATGTTTGATGATTGTTATAGAATGAATTACATGAATAATTACATTGCAAATTTCAAGTCCCACTACAAGTTCAATGGTGAGTTATGGATGTTGGCATTTAATGCAATACCATTAGCTATTTCCAAGCAATCCATCTTTGACGGGGGTAGGTCTAGTTTAGGTTATAAGTTTTACCACCATTATCTTTATTTGTTTCAAGGTAATGGAAAATCCACAATCTTGCATACCCAAAACCTACGCTACAACTATTTTATTTTCATTTGTTAACACACATGTTAAGCCCACTTCCCTCAACCTTGTTATGCCATTCAAATGATTTGAAAGAGAAGTTAGTGGTATGTGCTAAAACTTGTTTATTTTCCTCAAAAAGGTTTGACCTATTTGCATTACATCCATTGCTTCTTCCAATGCCTCATTTGTCCATTTTTTCCTTGGGTTAGGGTAGGAACCATGTTATTTCTTGTTGATTTGTTTACTTTTGGTGCAATTTTACGTAAAGTGTTTTCCTTGTTAGTTGTTTGTTTTTGTAATTCATTTTGTCACTTATGAAACATATAAGCATCATAGCAACCCTTTATTTCTTGGCCCTAGCTCCCAACAAATTGGCGACATCCAATCAAGATTTACAAGAGGTGTGAAATTCAACTTCCTACGATTATCCCAATATTTCAAAAAATAGATTAGTGTTAGATACTTGAGGAATGAGTAATTTTCCAAAGTTGCACTAAAAGAAATCTATGAAGTCGTCCCAAACCAAATTGAAATTTGTAGTTGATGTGCAAGTCATAAGTGTGAACTTCAGACTTTGGTTGGTAGTAGTATGCAAAAATCTATTAGAACTAGATCTATTTGAACCTTTCGTTATTCTCGGGATTATAGGCCCTTGAATCCAAGGGTAACATAAATATTTGTTGTAAACCTTTTGGTAGGAATTATTGATCTACATAAAAACTTTTGGTTTTTGTAGTTGATGAAGGTGTAGGTTGATTTAATAAACTATCTTATACTTCATTATGTTGTGAGTTGGGCCTTATTTTGACATGTCCTTCTTTTGGTTTCAAATTTGTTTTCTTTTAACCTACACTACTTTTCAACATTTTAGCTTTAGAACAGAGAAGCTTTAGAAAATATTGAAGTTCATTTAACATAACCTTAGAATGTTCTAACATTTTTGAAGCAATGATAGGGGATCTTGAGAAACTCAAGACTTTATTTAAATGGATGGTAATTTCTTGTTTTAACTTGATTCAAATGCATGATTTTGGTGGGAATTTAATGTGCTTATAATGGGGGGAAGTTACATGCTTTTTCGGGTCCATGTATTTTGTGTTGGAATGTAAAGATGTTGCTATGTGTTCAATCCTAAAGTCTTGTTTGTTCATTCCAAAAATTGTCTGTACCACAAGACCTTAAATTGTGTAATCTTACATTAAATTGTGCCCCATTGTCAAACAAATCTTTTGGTGAATTAAAACAAGTTAGTGACTTTTTCCGCAGTTTTTTTAAACCCTGTACCAAATACTTGAATTGTATCTTGGAGTATAATTTTGATAAAAGTGTGTTATTTTACACCTATGACCAAACAATTGGCTTGTAACTTTAGGTGATAGTTTTTTTTAAAAAAAGTGCAAGGAGCCACTCCCATCACCAAACATTTTTTTATTTTAAGTGGGATGCAAATAACACTCAAATATTCTAAATTCATCCCATGGCTGAACACAAAAAAAATCTATCTATTCGGGTGAGTTATGGAAAAAAAAAAAACTAGACCCAGTTTTCACACACCTTCGATCGATCATAAGGTGCAAAATGCACACTAGCCAATGTAATCGAGGCGCATTGATCGACCTCAGTCCGAACTTGTGCCTCAATCAGTCACTAGCCTATGTTCGGTGATGGGCATAACTACCATATATAACTCTCAAGTTTTAAATAGCATGTTTCTAGATTTTTATTTATTTGTTTGGAGAACCCTTCTATTTCAGAGGCTTGCTTGTGGAGTAAATTAATTATATTAACTGTACATAAAGGTTAGTCCTACCTACGACGTATTGTCCTTTGTGATACTAAACTAAGATTGTCAGGCCAAAGTAAACAAGTGATTTGATCTTTATTCTGTTTTTAACATTATGATTTGTAGGCGCACCCCTTTACATCATTGACAGTGTTATAAATAAGAATAGTTATTACATTGACGGCAATTTGGTGTAAAGGGCGTGTCTTGCTTGGGGGTGGGTGGCGAGGGGGGGGGACTTGGAAAGGAAGGGAGGGCGTGGTTTGTTGCCTTAATTAGCAAGGGATGGTGTGTCACACTGTGGCCTTGCCTTTTACATTAAAAAGTATGTTAAGGCAAAAGAAGATTTATGAAAATTCAAATATGTATTTCACTATGCAAAAAATATAATCTTCTGAATAAATCTTCTAAAAAATCAGAAAAATTATCAAAACCCTGTAAAGCTTTATTTATAAAACACACCACATACTCGGAAAATAGAAATAGGTATTGAAAACAAGGGATTAAAAAAAAAAAAACCAAAATCCTTCAAGACATCGTAAACTCTATTATAGCTAATCTCAAGTTTCAACACAAGCCAAAATATAATCTTTCAAAAATCCTCATATAAAAAATAGATAGACCTATTATTATTATTATTATTACCTAGGGGCCAAAATTCCTGAAGCTACTTATACTCTAGAATGAATGTAAACACAATATCCTTGCCTTGCTTGGTAGGCAAGGCCAATAAAAAAAAGGCCACTATTAAGACCTTAACTCCATTGATGGAATTGTGTGTTAAAGTAGTACTGTAGTAGGCCCAAGGAAAAGAATACTTTTTTTTAAAAAAAGCACTGAAAAGGCAATCTCAATAACCGCCGCTGCAACACACTGCACCGCTCATAATGCTTTTAAGAACTGAAAAGAAATCCCAATAACCGCCACTGCAGCAGCGCTCTTGACAAAGTAACTTAACTGACCCTTTCCCATTTAAAGCGCCTCTCAACACGTTTTTATACACTATTTAGTAACAATATTTTGGTCCACCGGGCAGCAGTTAAAAAAAAAGGCTTGTACACTCTATTTCGAATTGGGTTTATTTTTAGAATTTTAGAATTTTTTTTATAGTTGAAAAAAAATTAGTCCTTTTTTTTGGATACTCTGGCTCTCTTAGGAATTAATTAATTTTCAAACATGAACCATAGGTATGGTATTCAATTGTGCATGTGTGTGGGCTGGGCTGGGCTGGACTGGGCAAAACATTTAGCAATGAAAATTAATTGTACAGGCCCAAAATTAGGGGGTGTGTGTCAGTGTTTTTTCCAGGAATTTTTTAATGTAGCCCAAGTGACCATCATCCATAGGAAGATGTGAACAAAATGGTGATCATCTCAGGAAGATTTAGCCAAATATGGCTACAAACCATGTATGAATTACACCTATTTAATTCAAACTTTTTATAGTCATGACTACGCATTGAAATCAAATATATAAATGTGGAAACTTTTACTATTTCTTTTCCCACTTTCAACAATTGAAAATCACTTCATTTAAAGCTTCTTTTTTTCATGAAATTTTTCTTGTAAAAAAAAAGGCTATTGTGGATGGACTTGATGCATAGGGTAAGAAGGCCTACTCCCCATGTTTCTTCTACTTTGAAGGTCATAGCCTTTAGGATGGTAGTCTAAAGGTGTAGGCCCCAAAATTAGGGTCTAAGGTATGATATGAATTGACCTCTAAGGGTTTAAGGTTTTGGGTGAAATTTGATATTTGAAGTGAATGGAACTATTTTGGGATTAACAAGGTGACAAATAATCAACTTGGAAAATTTAAGGATACGCACAAAATGATATAAATAGTATTGCTTTTGAATAATGTAATACCTCAATATTGTGTGGTAGAATTTTTCTAAAGGTTGGGGAGGGTTGCATGTGTGGCTCCTTCTATGCATGCTTAAGGCACTTTGATGGTCACCTTATTATTTTTCTTGTGATTTTGATATGATATTGGCCCAAAATTGAAGTGTAATTTTGAGTACAAGAGTTTTAGAATTTTTTTGATGCACTCCTAAGTCCCAAGTTAGACCCAAGATGGGCATTGGTTTTTAAAACAACAGAATTGTGGGGACTTGAAGGCATGCTCCTAGCTCTCAGCACTAAAAGGGGTAGAGGGGCGTGCTGAAGCTCCGAAATGGAATTAGGAAGATGGACAAGTTTTAGTTATTTACTCAAACCTGTATGAAACCAACCAACAAGTTGGTTAATTCACATTTTATAACATTTTTGGTGCTAGGACAAGCCACGGGCAACCTTGGACTCACAAGACTCACCACGGCCCGGATTTGGGGGAAGCCACCACCTTCCCCCATATAATATTCTTTGCTTTACTCCGCGGCACCTACATCCGAATGACTATTTGTCCTAGAAACTGTTTCGGTTTGGACTCTTGGGACTTTGTGAGTTCATAACTCTTTGCTCAGACCTCCTATTGGGATGAGGTCTGAAGAAAACTTGTAGCTCTCCTTGAGAGCTTTCCAATGGTGTGTCGCACTCCACCTGCACATGCTGGGGTCGGGTCAATTCCCAACTTTTAATGGTCGGGACTCAAACTGCCAATTTGACTCCCAACCTTTTTTTGTGCCATTACTTGTGTTGCAGATGTCCAAATGGCTTGTGCGAGACCATTTTCGACATCTACACTTGATAGCTTTCCAATGATATGAAGAACGTCTCAAGGCGAAGTGTTTTGACCCCTGCAATCGCGCTCTAAAATTTTTGGAGTCCTGGAGGACTCTGAAGTCCCTAATTCGGGAATGTGAGTGTCATCCTCACACTCTTCCAAAAGTGGGGTTGCGACACTTTTTGTGTTTTGGCCACTTCATGATTTGCAAGGTGAGAAACTTTGATTCTTTTATAATTTTAGTGGGGAATTAATTAGCTATGGATGCTGCACTAAGTTGCCATTTTGACAATTTCATGCAACAAATCTACATCATGCCATGTACATACAACAAACTCCTAACCCCTAAGACCCATATAGACACTCAAATAAACTTCAAAGACCTCGACCTAGTCTCACATGATGCACATACACAAACACATGATGGGGATTTAAACCCTTGCCCATTGCAAAATAAATGATTTGCACACATAAAAAACACATTAGACACAAACACAAACCAAAATGTGAATCCATAAACATTCAAAAGTCTATTATTGCTTTGCACATGTTATACACACACATAAACACAACAAAGGTTGATTTTAACACAACTAGCAAACCAAAAATATGCAAGGACCTCAATGCCCCATGCTTATGACCAAAGGCATCCATTACATGTTTAATAAAATAAGTCAAAACTTGTTGCAAAAAGAACATTAATGAAACATAATTGGATCAAAACCTATGTATTTAGGCTTTGACTATTCTACAAGCTTTCTTTTTCTTCCAAGTTGCAATGGTTTCATCAAATTAGAAATTTTCAAATGTAAAGAAATTATGCTCAAACATCTTCACACAAATTTGTGTTCAATTGATTATAAGTACACATTGGTTTTCATAAAAGAAAAAATGTTGAAACATCATTTTTTTAAAGAGACTTTACAAACTTGCACCACACAAATTGCAACAAGCTTGAACCATTTAAGCATCTTCAAGGTTAAAATTTGGCTAACCCAATCCTTAGCCATAGTTAGTGAAAAAGATTTCAATCTTTTTTATTAATCTCCATGATCTTTATGCAACTGTTTTTTAACATTGTTTGAATGAATAAATGAAATTAGTTGTCCAAGGCCATGCCATCCAACATAACATCACATTATTTATCAAGAATGGCCTAATAGGTTTGAATATTGTAAAGTGATCCTTCAAAGCATGGTTAGGTATGCCTAATTTTTTTTTCAATGCCATGTTTCGCTTAGCAAAGTGCCCATAAACAATGCCCATGGTTGTAATGAATTCACAATTTGATAATCAACATTCCAATTAATAAGAAAGTTGAAATGCTACTTCAAAACATTAATGTGGTTTCACACTTTCCGCATGTTCCCACAATGTAGAAAAAAATGGTTCCATTTGCCTAGTTTATAAATCATCAACATGTAATCATGCCAATTTAATACCCTTGTGAAGTGCACACTGCACAACATCAAGCTGTAAATTGAATTCATACCCCAAACTAATGCAAAATATCATTCCAAAAGTTGATCAAATTGTTGGAAACATCAAATGCATCATCCTTGCATGCAATCTATGAATTGTAATAATGCCATATATCAACTTACATAAGCTTCACAACTTCAACAAAATCCACAACACAAATGTCCCAAATTTGAACCATCTTAATGAATCCATGCAATAATTCAAGCAAGGGCATGAGGCAATGGAAACCAAACATAATTTGAACACTATGCAATAGAACAATGTTGACTTTTGTTACATCACATGCAAGTTGATCTGCCCACATTTGCATGATGATGGACTTGTATTTTGCCAACATTTGCTTAGGAAAAAAAATTGACAACCAACATACTTCACATTTCAAAGGATTTTCAATGCTTTCAAATCCAACAAAATATCAACCCTTTCAAGTTCAAGAACCTTTTTTCCAAATTGAGAAAATTAAAAATATACTTTAATAACAAACTTTTCAATGTTGTTGACCAATTATTAGATAGATAAAATTTTCACAAGCAAGCGAGTTTGGTGTGCAAAATAATGAACATGCATAAAAAACTACATTGTGTTCGATATGAGTGGTGCCTCAATTGTGCACACTAGTAAACATAGACCCTCCCTCAATCCCAAGTGACATTAACTTTTAGCCCACTATTTAAACATTCGTTCACATTTCCCAAACTCAAGAGAACATGCAACAACACTTGGGTCAAATTTGCTATAATAACACACGTGATCACCTTTTCAAAAGTGAATAGAATGGGCATTCATTTCCATTCTCGAGCGCATATGTATGGATCCCCAACCATCTACTATTGTCAATTGAAGTCACTTCATTAAAAGATATGAAAATGAACTTGGTAGCACTTGAAACCATTTTCATTCCCATAATCATAATGTCATATAAAATCATAGCCATTTCCCATTCAAGTGAATCACTCAAATGTTTTTAGGGGAAATGTTTGAACTTAAAAAATGCAAACAAAGCTTTCATATTCTATAGATCATTGGTCAACCTTGATTTATAATATGAAAGTAACATGCAAACTAGGTACTCTTATGTTTTTTTCCCCCTTCATGCCCACACAAGATTATTGGAAAACATCCATTAACTATGATTAAGGAGTAAACAACTTTACATTTTTTTGGTGTTGGTCATTATTCTCAAAATGAATTGTTTGTTTAAGTTGACCAAGGGTATGTATTATCACTCCTTCTTGCCATAATGCTTTTACAACCCATCAAGCTTACGGCACGACAATTTATCATGCCTTTCAATGTGGTTACAAACTTGCATTTCATTTGTGAAATCTTACCATTTGAACTTACCATAGATTTTTCCCATGGGAGTTTCATAGCCTAGATGTTTTGATAGGTCATGTTAGTTTTGTAAAACGTTTTTTTGGTAGATTTCTCTTGTCGGGATAGTTCAAGTTCAAATTTAGGAGGTATAATTTTAATAAATTCTAAAATGGTAAAGCTATGACTGGATGTTGCAACATGTGAAGGAGTGAATGAACCAATATTAACTTCCATTTTAAGTTGAAAGGTGGGACAATGATGCTATAATGGTAGAAAAAATACAAAACAAAGAAGTCAATAACTAAATATGAACATGATTGTAATGCACAAGAAAAATAATGATGACATGATTGTAAGTTCACAAGTTGGAACTTGCAACTTGCAAAAATAAAAAACAAACACACAATGTGAATAAGGATTCAAGATGTTGGGATGAACTTACAACCTTTAGAAAAACATGAATTTCAAATTGTGAATATAGGAAGTTCAAAGAATAAACCTTTTGCCCAACCCAAGTTCCATCATGAATGATGACCACAATATGGGAATACCAAACTCCATAACCCATTGTGATTTGCAAGCTCCAACCTGGGAATCCGATTCCATAAACATTGAATCCAAATTTTCATGAATCCTTGAGTCTTGAGGACCTTTGATTTGAACTTTCAACCTTTGCACACATCATAAACCTTCATAAATCAATACCCATATTTTGTCATGCAAAATCCTTTAGACTTGAAATGGAACCACCCCACATAAAATCTTAAACCCTTAAACCTTCATAAATAGTCAAGTTGTAAACCTTTAGGCTTCATTCATGTATTATGTAACAATGCACATTAGAGAATGTAAATAAGGTCTTAAGTTTAAATAGGGTTCAAGGCTTTTAGTTTTTACATTTCTAGGGTCTTAGGCTTGATGTAATACGTGGGTGAAGAAGTTTTCAAATTGCCATAACTAAATGAAAATGCTTGTAATTTATTTTTTGCAAAGGAAAATCTTGAATTATACACAAACTTCAATTTTGTTCATCTATATCCAAGGTTGTGGGGGAGAAGGGAGGACAATCAAGAGGTGTCAAGTTCAAATTTTTGGATATAAAATTGAAGAAATGACAATATAAGTATTCATAATCCTAGACCATGACGCATTGGAGCTCCAATATTGTGCTTGTTTAAAAGAGGTGAAGTTTTGGGGAGTGTAGGCGTATGTGAAGCCATGGTGAAGAGTAAGATTGTTTTGGAGCTAGACCAAAACATTTAGTGATAAAATTTTAAAGTTTAAATTTTTTATTTTTTTATTAAGAAAACCTAAAACCTATATCCAATCTTGAACCCAAAAGCAATGGGTCTAATCATGATAAGACATGTGACGTATGGGAACTAACAATCTAGAAAATTGTCTTGACTCTCAAATTGGTAGGTTTTAATTAAAAAGAAGAAGAAAAAGACTTAAAATCAATTGACAATTCTTTTTTTTATTATGAAAAGGGCTAAACCAAGAATTGTCAAGTCCTTAAAAAATGAACAACATTGGTGCAAAGTGCAAATCTCATACAAAGATTGAATGCAATTGAATCATTTAACTTGAAGAAATTGAACCTTAACCATGGTACATTCGTGATTGTCTCACATGGTGGCAGTGAAAATCCCAATTTTGTTTCACATTTTCATATGATCCTGGCAACAATCAATTTAGTGGACTACCTATGGTGGGAGACCCCCAATTTACTTATTGCATGCAACAAGATGAACCTTGGGGTGTGATAGCACCTCTTGGATTTGATCCATGCTTGAATTGTCATATGGCCAAAGATGAGGTAGAAAAATACAAATTGCATAAAAATGGCTTGCGAGCAAGTTCACATAGACATCCCCATGGACAAAAGAAGTGAAAAGAATCATGTAGCTAATTAATTATTTTCTCTTCATCCCATCCCAAATAGCTAAGTACCTTGGGCAAGCCTAAAACATGCTACAATGTACACATTAGTTGGGCAACCCTAAAACAAGCTACAAACTACACATGTCACTTTTTGCTTTGTTTGAAAATATAGGAGGTCTCAAACCTTTGCTCACATTGCTCCGTAGGAAGAGAATCCTTGGGGAGCCTATCCTGACTTGGGTGAACATGAACAGACTTCATAGTTGTCTATAAGATACATGTGATTATCCATGCACCTAAATTAAGTCCAGTATGAGGTTCAAGCTCCTTAAGTACATGTTATATCTCTTTTGATATGAAAAAAATGGCCTTCAAATGAATAGCCTAATAACATAGTGTTTGGAAAAATGGAAAAAAAGAGTGAAAAATGGAACCCATTTTATATCAGTTTACAATTCATTTGGCCCAAAGATGCAGGTGAGGTGTTGGTTATCCTTGTGCCATGATAACATGACCAAAAAAATTGAAAATGTGAAGAAGAACCCCCCCTTTGGTTGAGGTCTAATGTCATCTAAAGAAATTGAAATGATCAAATAAGTTTCATGTGAAATATGCTGAAATTGAAATATAAAAGCAAGTTGTATGTAGATGATGGCCTCCGCCAATTGCTATTGAAAATTTGGGACTAGCAAAGGTAAAAATACTTGAAGGTTGGAACATACAACTAATTTATAATACAAGAAAATATATTCTGCAATCTAGGTATAATAAAAGTTTCCACAAGTTTCCAAATATGACACTTGTGATGAATTAGTTGTAGTTTACAGGAGAATTCACACTTGGTGTTAGGGACTCTAGGGTAGAATCCTGTAACACCATGCTAGCCATTTAGGACTTAAACCTAGTTGTTATGAAAATTTTATGTTAAGCTAGCATTCACTTAACATTGAGCTATGGCCCAGTTAACATTGGTGCCACCTAGGATGCCACCTAGATTTTCATTCAACACTGACTTAACATCAGTGTGAATGCACCATAACTGGGCCGTGTTAGCAGACAAACACCACATCCAAATGAGTCTTTCTTTCAATGTGGCATGGATGGAGTACGGAGCCAATGAATCGCCTTAAAATCGGTGAGTACTATGTATGAGTGCGGACGTTAACAAATTTCATCAATTTTGTGAAGACTAGGCTTTTGCAAGAGCGTCTGGCTCATACATACATTGGTGCCTAATGAACCATGAAACAGTCTATCCTCTGCAACAAGTACATTTTGGCTGCCTGCCTTTGACAGTTGATGGATCATGGGAGTTGCTTGTGAGAGTGAGAGCCAGAAATTGTATTCTATGTCACGGTTGTGCATTAAGATTGCGCTTCAAAATTCCCCCACAATAAGGAGATGACATCTGATGTAACTCCCCACTTAGATTGTGCATTCTGATCACAGTGTCCAAATGAAAGGAGGCAAATTTGCTCTTCTGTCTGTGCATATACACTAACCAGTCACATAAAGCACAGAGAGAGATTGTAGTGTGAAGTTTGGCTGAAAGCTTCCACCAGCTTCACAGAAGTTCTGGAGATTAATTGTCAGAGTGCTGGAAGGCACCTCTCTTTTTCCCTGTCTTTAATTTAGTCTCTCTTCGTCTTCTTTCACATTCTTAAAGCAAAAAATCATAATTAGGATTTCTCTATCCAGGGAGTGATTTTTGGCAGCCTGCACTTGGCCTCCTCATCACAGGCATCTCCAAATCTGGGAAGCATTTAAAGATACCCCCTTCACCCCAGAGGTGATGGATGGCACACTGATATAGCCCTCTTGGGACCTTGGGGTCTCAAAAAAGGTCCTGCGTTCAAACCCAGTGGGGTGCAGGTGAAATTCCTCTCTCTGCCAATGAGCTCGACTTGTGTGGGTGCCAGCAGCTTCTCATGTCGGGTATGCTGTTGTGTTTCAAAAAAGAAAAAGAAAAAGAGAAAAAAGAGGTTTGGACCCTTCTCCTGAGTCCTATACATGAATATCCCTTTTAGGAAAAGAGGAGGGGTATTATTTAAAGTAAAAAGGGGGTTCTAATGTTTTTGTCTCTGATTTCTTCCTCACAAGTTTGTTCCTTGAATTTATTTTATTTTATTACTAAATATGAGTAATATGGGCGAAACCCAAAAAAATTCTGTCAGACCTTAATCTTCCTCTGAGAAACGTAAACCTGGAACCACCTTGGAAACTTAATTTTAAGAAATTTGAGAATTAAAGTGTGACACCCCCCCCCCAACTACACATCATAGAAACCCCAAAAACCATGCGAGAAACTTAATACTAAAAAACTTGACAATCAAAATACAAGCCCAAATCCCTTCCAATCCCAAACCCAAGCCAGGTAGGAAACTT